>Ga0247825_10000019_pt1 | contig 96291 bp, 95 predicted proteins | sample 13C_Vanillin_Day_FD_194413 | JGI IMG/M metagenome (GOLD analysis project Ga0247825, IMG submission 194413) | Soil microbial communities from agricultural site in Penn Yan, New York, United States - 13C_Vanillin_Day48 | ecosystem: Environmental > Terrestrial > Soil > Agricultural land | place...
ACACCAGGATCACGGCGGGCCACTCGAAGGGCCAGCCGAGCAGGAAGATGAGCACCACCACGAACACGAGCATCATGATGGGCGGCACCGGCATCGCGAGCAGGCTTTCCGTGATCCAGTTTGCCGTACCCATGCGCGCGAACACCGCGCCGAAGATGTTGGAGGTTACCGCGAGCAGCAGCACCATGCTCGAGGTCGCGGTAGCGCTCAGCACGGCGCGCTTGAGCCCCGCGTACGTCAGCTTCCGGTAGCACGCGGCCAGGATGAGGGCGCCGAGCGAGCCGATGCCGGACGCTTCCGTCGGCGTGGCAAGGCCGGCGAGAATGGAGCCCAGGGTGGCCGCGATCAAGCCGAGCAGCGGCACGACGCCGATCAGCACTTCGCGGATGATGAGGTACGGGCTCGAAACGCGGTCTTCCTTCGGCACCGGCGGGCCGAGCTTCGGGTTGATGAACGCGCGGCCCGCAAGGTAGATGAGGTAGATGCCGGCCAGCAGGAAGCCCGGGCCGAATGCGGCGGCATAGAGGTCCGCCACGGAAATGCCGAGCACCGGTCCCATGACGATCAGCATCACCGAGGGCGGGATCAGGATGCCGAGCGTGCCGCCCGCGGTGATGGCGCCGGCCGACAGCTTTGCGTCGTAGCCGGTCTTGATCATGATGGGCGAGGCCATGATGCCGAGCACCGTGACGGCTGCGCCGACGATGCCGGTGGCCATGGCAAACACCGCCGAGGTAACGATCACCACCAGGAAAAGCGCCCCGCGCACCGGCGCGAGCAGCATGCGGAAGGCGGAAAACAGGCGCTCCATCAGGCCCGCCTGCTCGGTAATGAAGCCCATGAAGATGAACAGCGGCACCGCGGCGAGCAGCTCCTCCTTCATCATGCCGATGGTCTGGAAGTACGCGAGGCTGAACACCGTTTCGCCCAGGCCGAAGTAGCCGAAGGTCAGGGCCAGGAACAGCAGCGTGAAGGAGATCGGGAAGCCGATGAAGATCGCGAAGATCATCACGATCAGCATCAACATGCCGACGAGCACCAGGCCGGTCATATCTCGATCTTCTCCTTGTGCTCGAGCTCTATGCCGGTGCGCGCCGCCCACACGCTCTTGATGGTCTCCGAGACGCCCTGGATCAGGAGCAGCAACACGGCGAGCGGGATGACCATCTTGTAGGGCCACAGGATCGGCCGCCAGGGCGTCTGCTCGGACACCTCGCCGATGCTGAAGGCGTACCAGCCCTCGCCCCAGCTCACCCACAGGAACACGACGAGCGACGGGAAGAAGAACACCAGGTACGCGACGGAGTCGATCACGCCTTTCGTCCTGATCGACCACTTCTCGAAGAAGAAGTCGGTGCGGATGTGGGCACCCTTGTGCAGCGCGTACGCCGCGCCCAGCATGAAGATGGTGCCGTAGAGCATGTAGGTGATGTCGTAGGACCAGATGGTCGGCGCGTGGAATATGTAGCGCGCGAATACCTCGTAGCTCACGGCAACGACCAGCGGCACGTTGAGCCAGGCAACCCAGGTGCCGGTAACATCGGTGAACTTGTCTATCACGCGGACCGTCTTGACGAGGCCCGTGGACGGCTCAGCCATGCCCTAACCCCTCATAAACTAAACGGGGGCGGAAGTCCGCCCCCGTTTAGGAGATGCTTGTCTACTTGTTCTTTGCGGCCGCCTTGCCGCCGCCGTCCCCCGCTTTTGCGCCGCCTTCCGGGAAATAGTAGTTCGCGGCAAACGAGTACGGCGGGAAGTAGAAGCGCTTGGCCGGCACCACCACTGACGCGTACTTGCGCTGCGACTCGTGCACCTTCTTGAAGAACGGGTTCTTGGCGCCTTCTTCGGCGGCGAGCTTGTCCCATTCCTTGAGGAAGGCGATCAGGATGTCGGGCGGGGTACGCAGGATGCGCACGCCGTGCTTCTGCTGCAGCTCGACCAGCGCCTCGGCGTTCTGCTTCTGCCACTTGGCCCACCAGATGAGGAAGGTCTCGGCCGCCACGCTCTTGATCATCTCCTGGTGCTGCGGCGACAGGCTCTTCCACACGTCCTGGTTGAACACCACCTCGCCGATGGTGACGTTCTCGTGCATGCCCGGGGTGTAGTGGTACTTCCAGACGTTCTGGAAGCCCAGGCGCAGGTCCTCGACCCCGCCGACCCACTCGGCGCAGTCGATCACGCCGCGCTGCGCCGACGGGATGATCTCGCCGCCCGGCATGTTGACGGTGGTCATGCCCATGCGCTGCCACACTTCGGCCGCGAGGCCGGTCTGGCGGCATTTCATGCCCTTGAAGTCGGCCAGGTTCTTGATCGGCCGCTTGAACCAGCCGAACGCCTGCGGGCCGGAGGGCAGGATCGGCAGCCATTGGAGGTTGAGCTTCAGCTCCTTCTGGAAGAACTCCTGCGCGAGCTCGATGCCGCCGCCGTGGTGCATCCAGCCGATGGCATCGATCATGTCCATGCCGAAGGTGCCGCCGGGGCCGCCGGTGAAGAGAATCGCGGTCTTGCTCTTGCCGGTCCAGTAGCCCGACCACGCGTGCGCGCCGTCGAGCACTTTCTTGTGCGTGGCGTCGAGCACTTCGAAAGCCGGCACGACCTGACCCGCCGGCATCGTCGTGACCGTTAGCTGACCGTTGGAAATCTTGCCGAGGCGCTCGGCGAAGTACAGGAAGTTCTCGTAGAGCGTCAGGCTGGCAGGCCAGGTGGCCTGCATCTTCAGGTTGACCTGCTGGGCCTGCACCCCCGGCGTAGCGAGCAGGGTTGCGCACGCGAACGTGGATGCAAGCAATGAACGAGCGAATGGCCTCATGCTACCCCTCCTCCTCAGTCGTGGTTTCGCAAGGCGGAAGGCAGCCTACACGGCCAGCCCCTTGCCGGTCAACGGGAATAAAAAGGGCGGCGCGGGCCGCCCTTTTCGGGGGCATTGACTTTCAGTTCCCCGGCCCTTGGTCAGTTCCCTTTAGCCTTGGCCGCCGGCTTCTTGGTCTCCGGGAAATAGTAGTTCGCGGCAAAAGAGTAAGGCGGAAACATGAAGCGCTTCGCCGGCACGACCTTTGCCGCGTAGTCGCGCTGGGAATCGAGCACCTTCTTGAAGAAGGGATCCTTCGCCGATTCCTCGGCGGCCATCTTGTCCCAGGTGCGCAGGAACTCGATCAGGATCTCCGGCGGCGTGCGCAGGATCTGCGTGCCGTGCTTGGTGCGCATCTCGTCGATGGCGTCGGCGTTCTGCTTCTGCCAGCGGATCCCCCAGCGCACGAAGGTCTCGAGCGTCGCGGAGCGCACTACCTCCTGCTGGTGCGGCGTGAAGCCCTTCCACACGTCGCCGTTGACGATGACTTCCAGCATGGAATTGCTCTCGTGCATGCCGGGGGTGTAGTGGTACTTCCAGACCTGCGGCAGGCCGAGGCGCAGGTCTTCCACCCCGCCCACCCACTCGGCGCAGTCGATGACGCCGCGCTGCGCCGACGGGATGATCTCGCCGCCGGGCATGTTGACGGTGGTCATGCCCATTCTCTGGAAGATCTCCGCCACGATGCCGGTCTGGCGGCATTTCATGCCCTTGAAGTCGGCCAGGTTCTTGATCGGCCGCTTGAACCAGCCGAAGGCCTGCGGGCTCGAGCCGCCGACCGGGAACGCCACCACGTTCAGCTTGAGGATGTCCCGGTAGAACTCCCAGTACATGTCCATGCCGCCGCCCTCGTACAGCCAGCCGAGGAAATCGAAGTGGTCCATGCCGAACGGTCCCGCCGGCGTGGCGGAAAAAAGCGTCGCCGCCTTGCTCTTGCCCACCCAGTAATAGGCCACGCCGTGGCCGCCGTCGATCACCTTCTTGTGCGTGGCGTCGAGGATCTCGAATGCCGGCACGATCTGGCCGGCCGCGAGCGCCTCGATCTTGACCTGCCCCATGGAGAGCTTGTCGACGCGGTCGGCGAAATGCCGGAAGTTGTCCTGCAGGGTAAGGCTTGCAGGCCAGGTGGACTGGAACTTGTAGGTCTTGGGCTGCTGGGCGAGCGCGGCCGTCGCACCGGCGAGTGCGACGGCGATCGTGGTCAATACGGCTGCCGTTTCCTTGATGCGCATGACTCCTCCTTCCCTCTCGTTGATGAAAGAGGGAGCCCGCGCGGAACGGCGGTTATTTGGACTTCGCGGCTGCCTTGCCCTTCGCGGCGGGCTTCCTCACGTCTTCAGGCCAGTAGTAGTTCGCGGCGAAGGAGTACGGCGGCGTCATGAAGCGCTTCGCCGGCACCACCTTCGACGCATACTCGCGCTGCGAATCGAGCACCTTCTTGAAGAACGGATTCTTGGCCGACTCCTCCTTGGCGAGCTCGTCCCAGCCTTTCAGGAAGGCGATCAGGATGTCGGGCGGAGTGCGCAGGATCTGCGTGCCGTGCTTGGTCTGCATCTCGACGATGGCGTCGGCGTTCTGCTTCTGCCACTTCGCCCACCAGCGCAGGAACGTCTCGGTCGTCGCCGACCTGATCGACTCCTGGTGCTGGGGCGCAAGGCTCTTCCACACCTCGGTGTTGATCATCAGCTCGCCAATGACGCTCGGCTCATGCATGCCGGGCACGTAGTGGTACTTGAATACCTGCGGCAGCCCGAGGCGCAGGTCCTCGATGCCGCCGACCCACTCGGCGCAGTCGATCACGCCGCGCTGCGCCGACGGGATGATCTCGCCGCCGGGCATGTTCACCGTGGTCATGCCCATGCGCTGGAACAGCTCGGCGACGATGCCGGTCTGGCGGCATTTCATGCCCTTGAAGTCGGCCAGGTTCTTGATCGGCCGCTTGAACCAGCCGAACGCCTGCGGGCTCGCCGGCAGGATCGGGAAGGAGATGACGTTGAGCTTCAGCTCCTTGGTATAGAAGTCCCACCACAGGTCGAGGCCGCCGCCCTCGTACAGCCAGCCCATGAAGTCGATCTGGTCCATGCCGAACGGGCCCGCCGGCGTGGAGGAGAAGAGCGTCGCCGTCTTGCTCTTGCCCACCCAGTAGTACGAGACGCCATGGCCGCCGTCGATCACCTTCTTGTGCGTGGCGTCCAGGATCTCGAACGCCGGCACGATCTGGCCCGCAGCGAGCGGCTCGATCTTGAGCTGCCCGGAAGTCAGCTTGTCGACCCGATCGGTGAAGAAGCGGAAGTTGTCCTGCAGCGTCAGGCTGGCGGGCCAGGTGGACTGCATCTTGAGACTTTTCGCGCCGGCGGCCGGCGCCTGGGCCTGCGCCTGGGCGGGAAAGCCGAACGCCGCGATGGCCGCGGCAAGCAAAGCCTTCTTCATTGCAGGACGATCCTCTTGATTTGACTGTGCGGGAACGTGGAGGAGGCCGATGTTAGAAGGCCCCCCTGCGGGTGTCAACGAAGCGGCGTACGAGGAGTCGCGCGAGCGCTCAGTCGAGCCGCACGACTATCCCTTCAAGCGACCCGTCCGGTGCCGGGTAGCGCTGCAGCACGAGCGGGTCGTGCCCGGGAATGACGTGCTCCGGGGATTGCGCCAGCTCGCGCAGGCGCCGGTATCCATCGACCATTTCGGCCACCGACCACACGATCGGGAAGGGACGCACCTGCTCCATGTTGGCGTAGAAATGGCTCGCGTCCGAGGCTAGCACCACCGCTCCACGCCTGGTGGCAACGCGCACCACCTGCAGCCCCATGGTGTGCCCGCCGATCAGGTGTAGCGAAACGCCGGGCGCGAGCTCGGCATCGCCGTCGTGGAACGCCACCCGCCCCTCGTAGACGCGGCGCACCATGCCGACGACGTCCTCGGCCTCGAACGCCCCGCGGAAGCACTCGTGGCACATGTAGCGGCCGGTGGCATAGCGCATCTCGCGCTCCTGCAGGTGGAAGGTAGCTCGGGGAAAAAGCTCGAAGCCGCCGACGTGGTCGTAGTGCAGGTGCGTGATGACGACATCGCGCACTGCCGAAGAATCCACACCCAGGAGGCGAAGCCCTTCCGTCGGACAACGCAGGTGCCGGCGGCCGCGCCTGGCGGCCATCGCCGCCGAAAACCCGGTGTCGACCACGATCTCCCGGCCCGCGCCGCGCACCAGCCAGACGAAATAATCGAGCGGCATCGGGCCGTCATGCGGGTCGCCGCCGATGAAGTTCTCGCTCGCGCGCCGCTCGTGGTGCGCGTACTTCACCGCGTAGACCTCGTAGCTCATTGGACGGTCACGCGGGCGAACTTGCGTTTACCCACCTGGACCACCAGCACCGCGCCGGGCGGGAAGCGCAGCGACCGATCCGACACGCGCTCCCCATCCACCTTCACCGCGCCCTGCTCGACCATGCGCTGCGCTTCGGAGACGCTCGGCGTGAGGCCCGCCTGCTTGAGCAGATGCCCGACCAGCAGGCCGTCCGCCGGCGCCTTGACGGTGATTTCCGGCATGTCGTCCGGCAGCTCGCCCTCGCGAAAGCGCCGCGCGAAATCCGCTTCTGCGGCTTCCGCTGCCGCCACGCCATGGAAGCGCGCCACGATCTCGCTGGCGAAGCGCGCCTTGACGTCGCGCGGGTTGGCGCCTGCCGCCACGCCGTCCTTCCACTTCCTCACCGTGGCGAGCGGCTCGAAGGACAACAACTCGATGTAGCGCCACATCAGCTCGTCGGAGATCGACATGAGCTTGCCGAAGATTTCCCTGGGGGCCTCGGCGATGCCGACGTAGTTGCCGAGCGACTTCGACATCTTCTCCTTGCCGTCCAGCCCCTCGAGCAGCGGCATGGTGATGATGATCTGCGGCTCCTGGCCGTATTGCTTCTGCAGCTCGCGCCCCACCAGCAGGTTGAACTTCTGGTCCGTGCCGCCGAGCTCCACGTCGGCCTTCATCGCCACCGAGTCGTACCCCTGCATCAGCGGATAGAGCAGCTCGTGCACCGCGATCGGCTGGTTGCTCTTCATCCTCTTCGAGAAGTCGTCGCGTTCCAGCAGGCGCGCCACGGTGTAGCGCGAGGCGAGGCGGACCATGCCCTCGGCACCCAGCTTGTCCGACCATTCCGAGTTGAACAGGATCTGCGTAGCGTCGGGGTCCAGGATCTTGAACACCTGATCGCGGTAGGTCTGCGCGTTTGCAAGAATCTGTTCACGCGAAAGCGGCGGCCGGGTCTGGTTCTTCCCGGTCGGGTCGCCGATCATCCCGGTGAAGTCCCCGATCAGGAACTGCACCTGGTGACCGAGCTCCTGGAAATGGCGCAACTTGTTGATTACCACGGTGTGCCCGAGGTGCAGGTCGGGGGCGGTGGGGTCGAGGCCGAGCTTCACCCGCAGCTTGCGCCCCGTGGCCAGCTTCCGGACGAGCTCCTCCTCGACGATCAGCTCGTCGCAGCCCCTGCGTATGGTCTCAATGGCCCGCGCGAACGGCGACATTTGGGTTTGCGTGCCCGGGTTTTGTTGGCTAGACTCCCCAGGCGTCTGAATAACAAGGAATTCTAGCGGACCATGGGCCGGCTTGCCGCCCGCATTGCAGTGATAGCCGTGCTCGCGGTGGCGGGCGCGGTCGCGGCGTTTGCCACCATCGCGCCGTCCTCCGAAGTCGAGCTGCTGCTCGAGCGCAAGTCCACGGTAGAGACGCTGGCGATTCCCGCCGAAGCGCTGCTTCCCGCTCCCGAGTCGTATATCCGCGAGGAGCGCTTCCAGCGCGGCGACACGATACCCGGTTTTCTTTCCAGGCTCGGCATCGCCGAGCCGCAAGTGAAGGCGCTTGCGCGCCTGCGCCCGCTCCAGGCACTGCGCCCCGGCCATCACGTCACCGCCGACGTGACCGGCGACGGCGAGCCCCTCTCCATCAGCTTCCTTACCGGCCGCGACACGATCGTACAGATAACGCCGCGCGGCGATGGCTACAGCGTTGCCGAGGAAAGGGCCGCGCTCTACACGCAGGTTGCGATGAAGGCGGGAGTCATCCAGAGCTCGCTGTTCGCCGCGACCGACGCAGCCGGCATCCCGGACAGCGTGGCGATGCAGCTTTCGGACGTGTTCGGCGGCGATATCGACTTCCATCGCGACCTGCGCAAGCGCGACCAGTTCAAGGTGATCTACGAGCTGCACCACGTCGCCGGGCGGCCGGTGCGCGCCGGCAAGGTGCTGGCCGCCGAGTTCATCACCCAGGACCGCACGCTGCGCGCCGTGCACTACCGCAACAGCTACTACGCGCCGAACGGCCAGAACCTGCGCAAGGCTTTCCTGCGCTCGCCCCTCGAGTTCTCACGCGTCAGCTCGGGCTTCGGCATGCGCCGGCATCCGATTGCGCGGGTGTGGCGCGCGCATGAAGGCATCGACTACGCCGCGCCCCTCGGGACGCGCGTGCGCGCGGTGGGTGATGGGGTGGTGGACTATGCCGGCCCCAAGGGCGGCTACGGCAAGGTGGTGATCATCCGGCACCACGGCAACTACACCACGGCATACGCTCACCTGAACCGCATCGCGGTGAAGCGCGGCGCGCGCATCGAGCAGAACGACACCATCGGCTTCGTCGGCCAGACCGGCTGGGCCACCGGCCCGCACCTGCACTACGAGTTCCGCGTCGCCGGCAGGGCGCGCAACCCGTTCTCCATCGCCATGCCCGCCGCGCTGCCCGTGCCGGCGCAGGAGCTGACCGCGTTCCGCACGCACGCGGAGCCGCTCCTCGCGCGGCTCGAGCTCCTGGCGAACACGAACCTAGCGTCACTGGAATAAAAAAGGGCGCCTAAGCGCCCTTAAACTGAGTCCCCGCCTTCGCGGGGACGACTCCTTCAGACCTTCCCTAAACTGAGAACGAAGATCCGCAGCCGCAGGTGCTCTGCGCGTTGGGATTCTTGATGACGAACTGCGCGCCTTCCAGGCCCTCGGTGTAGTCGATCTCGGCCCCCGTCAGGTACTGGTAGCTCATCGGATCGATCAGCAGGCACACGCCGTTCTTCTCCATCACGGCGTCGTCTTCGTTCTGCACTTCGTCGAACGTGAAGCCGTACTGGAAGCCCGAGCAGCCGCCGCCGGTGACGAAAACCCGCAGCTTGAGGTCGGGATTTCCTTCCTCCTCGATCAGCTGCTTGACCTTGTTGGCGGCGCTGTCGCTGAAGCTCAGCGGCGCGGGCATCTCGGTAACTGCATCCATCATTCGCTCCTGGGTTATCCGCCCGACGCGAGCTTCAGCTCGACGCCTTTCATCTCGGCGGCGGGGTGGTGCACGAGGCGGCCCTCGACTATGGCGCCCTGGTGCATCTCAATCGTCTTGTAGAAGACATCTCCTTTGACCTTCGACCCGGCCTGGAGTTCGAGGGTCTCCGTGGCGTGAACGGGGCCGTTGATGGACCCGCTTACCACGATGTGCGCGGCCTGCACCTCGCCGTCGATACGAGCTTCCGCCGAGACCATCAAGGTCCCCGGCTGCTCGGCCGCCGAGGAGATGTTGCCGCGGACCATGCCGTCGACCCGCAGTCCTCCGGTGAAGATCACGTTGCCCTCGATGCGAGTGGTGGCGCCGATGAGACTGTCAATCCGGTTCTGCGGCTTGCTCGTCTTGTTGAACATGCTCCGCTCCCTTCAAGTCATCCCCGCGAACGCGGGGACCCATAGTCCTAGTCATCCCCGCGAAGGCGGGGACCCAATTTAGGCTCCCCCTACAACGCCACCGCCATGGTGGCACGCGGCTGGCTCGAGCCGGTTTCGAAGATTCGCACCTGGACGCTTTCGACCTTGGCCTTCGGGCTTACCCGGAACGTCCCTTCCACCCGGCGGAAGTACCTGAAAGCCAAACGAAAAGCGGCTGCCCCGGCATCCTTCGGCTCAGGGAAGCTCATCATAGCATTCTGGGCCCCCTCGCGGAGGCTCACGACCAGCTCCAGGCGCCCGTTGAAGTCCCGCTCGCGGCGCGAGCTCGGCCCGACCAGCAGCAGGTGATAGCGGTATTCCCCGGGCAGGACGTCAGGCTCGACCTTGAACCGCTGGATGGCGAGCGCGTTGGCGCTGCGAGCCTCCGAGGAGAGCATGCTTTCCAGCGTGGCGAGCTCCTCCCGGACCTTGGCATTCTGCCGCTCCAGCGTCCGCACCTGCTGGGTAAGCTTCTGCTGGGCGGTACGCTCTATGGCCATGCGGCTGTCCGCGGCATTCGCGATCGCCCGCACACGCGCGAGCTCCTCGCGTGCTTCGTCGAGCTCGGCCTGTACGCGGAAAAGCTGCTGCTCCAGCTCGCCGTAATCAAAGCCCGCCAGGCGGCGACCGGTGTCGTAGATCCAGGCGGCGGAGGCAGCGGAGATGCCAAGCAACACCGCGATGCCGGCCCAGCGCCAGTACCAGGGCACCTGGCTGTGGATCGCCACGCGCGGCGCCGCTATGCCGAAGCGGCGCCGGAGCTTGACCCACCGGCCGGTGACGTCGCGGATCACGGCACCACCGCTACCTGGGTCAGGCCGGCGGTTTCGGGCAAGCCGAACATCAGGTTCATGTTCTGCACGGCCTGGCCGGCAGCGCCCTTCACCAGGTTGTCGATGACGGACAGCACCACCAGGGTCTCCGAGCCTCGCGTGCTCTCAGGCGGGCGGTGCAGGGCGATGCGGCATACGTTGGCCGCACGCACCGAGCGGGTGTCCGGATGGCTGCCGGGCGGCATCACGTCGACGAAGGGCTCACGCGCATAGCGCTTCTCGAACAGCGCCTGGAAGTCGATTTCCTTCGTGATGCGCCCGTAAAGCGTGGCATGGATGCCGCGAATCACCGGCAGCAGATGCGTGGTGAAGACCAGCCCCACTTCGCGCCCGGCCGCCTGCGCCAGCCCCTGGCGGATCTCCGGCCAATGCCGGTGGCCGGGCACGTTGTACGCGGCGAAGTTGTCCGACGCCTCGGAGAACGTCAGGTTCAGCTCGGCCTTGCGGCCGGCGCCGCTGACACCCGATTTCGCATCGGCGATGAGATGGCCCAGGTCCACCACGCCGGCTTCCACGAGCGGCAGGAAGCCGAGCTGCGTGGCGGTCGGATAGCAGCCGGGATTCGCTACCAGGCGCGCTTCGCGGATGCGCTCGCGATTGACCTCGGGCAGCCCATAGACCGCCTGCCCCACCAGGTCCGGCGATGCATGCTTCAGCTTGTACCAGCGCTCCCACTCGGCCACGTCCTTGATGCGAAAGTCGGCGGAAAGGTCGATTACCCGCGAGCCCCCTTCCACCAGTGCACGCGCCTCGCCCATCGCGACGCCGTTCGGCGTGGCGAAGAACACGACGTCGCATCCCCGGAGGGCCTGGGCGCTCGGTTCGGTAAAGGTAAGCTCCACCCGCCCTCGCAGGCTAGGAAACATGCCCGCTACGGGAGTACCCGCCTCCTTGCGGGAGGTAATGACCTTCAGCTCCGCCTGGGGGTGCTGGGCGAGCAGGCGCAGCAGCTCCACGCCTGTGTACCCGGTACCGCCGACGATCCCGACCTTCACGCTCATTTCCGGTCCCAAAAACGAAAAAGCCGCCCGGAGGCGGCTTTCTGCATCGAAATGTTCCCGTTTACCGCTTCGAGTACTGCTTGCGCCGCCGCGCCTTGTGCAGGCCGACCTTCTTTCGCTCGACTTCGCGCGCGTCGCGCGTTACCAGCCCGGCCGTGCTCAATTGCGACTTCAAGCCCGCATCATACTCGATGAGCGCTCGCGCGATGCCGTGGCGCACGGCGCCGGCCTGGCCGCTCTCGCCGCCGCCGTAGACATTCACCATGATGTCGAAGCCCGCTGGGCTCTTGATGAGCTCGAGCGGCTGGCGCACCACCATGCGGCCGGTTTCGCGGCCGAAGAACTGATCGACCGGTTTGCCGTTGACCACGAACTGGCCCTTGCCGGGTTTGAGGAATACGCGGGCAACCGCGCTCTTGCGACGCCCCGTGCCGTAGTAATAATCGCCGACCATCTAGATCTCCAGGTTCTTCGGCTGCTGCGCCGAGTGCGGATGGGTTGCCCCGGCGTAGACCTTCAGCTTCCTCAGCATCGCGTAGCCGAGCGGGCCCTTGGGCAGCATGCCCTTGACCGCGTGCTGCAGCACGCGCTCGGGCCGGGTCGCCTGCAGCTTCGCGAAATTGGCGCTCTTGATGCCCCCCGGATAGCCGGAGTGCCGGTAATAGACCTTGGACTCGGTTTTCCGGCCCGTGACGCGCACCTTGGACGCGTTCACCACCACGATGTAGTCGCCGGTGTCCACGTGCGGCGTGTACTCGGGCTTATGCTTGCCCCGCAGCCGCGTGGCGATCTGGGTGGCGAGCTTGCCGAGCACCTTGCCTTGGGCGTCGACCACGTACCAACCCTGCTGGACCTCGCCTGCCTTGGCGGTGTAGGTTTTCATTGCGCCGAACCGAGAAAAGCCGCGGATTTTACACAAAATCTTGGACGAGAGGAATCTCTGATGCAATGCAGCGTCCGATGGACCGGCGACGGTATGACGTTCCTCGCCGAAACCGGCAGCCATCACGTGGTCGTCATGGACGGCGCGCCCGAGGGCGGCGGGCGCAACCTCGCGCCCCGGCCCATGGAGATGGTGCTGCTGGGCACGGGTGGCTGCAGCGCCTACGACGTCGTCGTGATCCTCAAGAAGAGCGGCCAGGACGTCACGGGCTGCGAGGTGAAGCTCGTGGCCGACCGCGCCGAGAGCGACCCCAAAGTCTTCACCCGCATCCACATGCACTTCACCGTGCGCGGCCGCGCGCTCAAGCGCAACGTCGTGGAGCACGCGATCAGGCTGTCGCACGAGAAATACTGCTCCGCGACGGCCATGCTCGTGAAGACCGCCGAGATCTCAAAAGACTTCGAGATTCTCGAGGCCTGAGCGCTAGACCCGGTAGGCCACCGTCGTCATGACTTTGGCGGCGAGCCGCATCGCCTGCTTGACCGGCGTCGGCAGCTCGGCGGCGCCGAGCTGCACGGCCGTGTCCCGGTGCCTGGCCTCGTCGGCGCGCATGGCGTCCACCACCACACGAGTCCTGCGGTCGTGCGCCGGCAGCCTCTCTAGATGCCAGGCAAGATGCTCCCCGACCTGGCGTTCCGTTTCCGCGAGGAACGCCAGGTTCCATCGGTCGCCGAAGGCGCCGGCGGCCGCACCCATGGCAAAGGCGCCGGCGTACCAGAGCGGATTGAGGAGGCTCGGACGCCCGTCCAGCTCGGCGATGCGCTCGGCGCTCCAGGCGAGATGGTCCTGCTCCTCGCGCGCCGCCTGCTCGAGCTGCTGGCGGGTGTGCTGATCGCGTGCCGTTAGCGCCTGCCCCCGGTAGAGCGCCTGGGCGCACACTTCCCCGACGTGGTTGACCCGCATCAGGGCAGCGGCGTGGCGGCGCTCATCCTCGGTCAAGTCTGCCTCGCGCGCCGCGCCCGCGGGCGTCGGCCGGTGCCCATCGTGCACGCCCGCTATGGCGCGCAGCGCCCGGTCGAGCTCGGCGATGAACGAATCCAGCATGCCGGAAGACTAGCAAAAAAAACGGGCGCCTTACGGCGCCCGCCATTCTGAGGCTTGGTGTTGTCGTTTCTTAGAAGTTGTGCATTACGCCGACGGCAAAGATCTTGACGTCCGCACCGGCGCTGGTGGCCGGGAGCGTGCCGGTTGACGAGGAGCTCATGCCCGCACCGTTCAGGTCCGCAAATGCCAAGTCGCCGTTCTTGACGTTGTGGTAGGACGCGTAGACGCCCGTACGCTTCGAGAGGAAGTACTTGACCCCGAACGTCCAACCTTGCACATCGGTCTCGTCGAGGTCGCCGGCGGGACTGTCGACCTCATCGCCGTTGTAGTACTGCGCGAGGATCTGCCACTGGCCGATCATGTGCTCCCAGTTGATGAGCCAGAACTGGCGCTCCAGATCGAGGCCCGCAACGTTACCCACGTTCTCGTTCTCGTAGTTGCCGAGAACGCCGGAGATCTGCGACCCAGGCGCGTACGCCCAGCCCAGGCCAACCTTCCAGCCGGTGTTCTCGGTCTGGACGCCGAGCGCGTTCGTGTTGCCCTGGGCAACCGCCCAGTCGACCTGCGCGCGGATCGCCCCGCTCGTGTAGCGGCCGGTGATGCCCATTACGTCGCCGTCCGCATCGAGGTTTGCCTGCACGCCTTCCTGCGAGTGCGGCGAGTAGCTGAGCGTGGCGTTGAAGCCGCCGACCGTGGGCGAGTTGTACGACACCGTGCTCGACTGGCGGGTCACTGGAATCGCCGTGAGGCTGGGGTTGTTGATGAGGCCGTCGACCGCTGTGTCGAGGTAGTTCGCGCCGGTCTGGGCGATTACGCCGTTCGACCAGAAGATCGACTGCCGGCCGAAGCGGATGTCGCCCCAACCGCCGCCGATACCCACGTACGAGTCACGCGAGGCCCAGAAGCCAGACGAGGTATTCGCAGCGGCGTTGCTCTGGCCGAGGTTCGTGCCCGAGTCGATGTTCACGCCGCTCTCGATTACGACGAAGGCCCGCATGCCGCCGCCCAGGCTCTCGTTGACGCGGAAACCAACGCGCGAGGAGCCGTCATAGACGCGCAAGCGCCGATCGAAGTCGGCAGCCGCGCCCAGTGTTGCGCCCTTGGCTTCCCAGCTCTGGACGCCAAGGTTCGCGCGGCCGTAGATCTCGACCGACGACTGCGCGATCGCAGCCGCGGGCACGAGCGCTCCGGCTACGGCGAGCGCTAGAAGTTTCTTCTGCATTGGATACATCTCCCGTTTGTTTGTTGATCAACAAGGCGCCGTTGCCGGCGTCACCCCCCCGGTACCAGTGGGAGTTGCGGTCAAGTTTGCCCATTCCTCCCCGGTGGAAGCCAAAGAAATCGGTCGAAACGCCCGAGAAACAGGGGCTTGCGTTGCGTTCCTGCAACAGTGCGCATGAATGAGGACAGGCGGCTTTCCCCATTGGCGACAGTCACTTAAGGCCCGCCGAGGCTTTTCAGGGGGCTTTCGCGTCCCTATTCAATCGTCCGATTCCAACGTGGCCCAATGTCCACCTCGAGGGGAAAGTGCTAGCGTTTGTCGCACATCACCAACCGACCCCCGAGGGAGGAAGCGTTGAAAAAGAACGTACTTGGACTGGCAGTCACCTCCGCCTGTCTCGTCATGCTGGGTGCAGCCCCGCGTGCCCAGGCTTCCGCGTTCGCCTTGGCCGAACAAGGCGTAAGCGGATTAGGTAATGCCTACGCGGGCGCCGCCGCCGTCGCCGAGGACGCATCCACCGTGTGGTGGAACCCGGCCGGCATGTCGCGCCTGCCGCGCGGCAAGCACGTGCTGGGAGCCGGACACCTCATCATCCCGAAGACCGAATTCAACAACCGCGCAAGCGTGCCTGCGGCGGCCAGCAACCCGGCGCGTGCCAGCGACGGCGGCGATGCCGGCGACGCCACGCTGGTGCCGAACGTCTTCTTCGTCATGGACCTCAATCCGGCGTGGAGCTTCGGCGTCGGCATCAACGTGCCCTTCGGCCTGGCCACGAAATACGATTCCAATTTCGTCGGTCGCTTCCAGGGCCTGGAATCGGAAGTGATGACGATCAACGTCAACCCGTCGGTGTCCTATAAGCTGAGCGAGGGCGCCAGCGTCGGCTTCGGCATCAGCTATCAGCACGGCGAGATCGATCTGCTCCAGGCGGTGAACTACTCCGGCATAGCGTTCGCCGCCGGAGGCGCCGGACTGCTCGGCGCAATCGGCGGTCCCGGCGTGGAAGGACGCAACACGACCGGCCTGGACGGCGATGCGTGGGGCTTCAACATCGGCGTGCTATTCGAGATCACTCCAGCAACACGCCTCGGCGCCCACTATCGCTCGGCGCTGGACTACGAGATGGACGGCTCCACCAGCTTCAGCAACGTGCCTGCGGCCTTCGCCGGCATTCCGCAGCTGGCGGCGGGCACCTCCCGCGGCGACGTGCAGCTCGATCTGGAAACGCCCGCCACGCTGTCTTTCAGCGTGGCCCACCGGATGAACGATCGGCTCGAGCTGCTCGGCGACGTCACCTGGACGGAATGGAGCAGGATCGACCGCCTGCCCCTGCGCCGAACCAGCGGCCCGGCGAGCGGCGCGACGCTGGACACGCTGGTCTTCAACTTTGACGACACGTGGCGTTATTCGGTCGGCGTGAATTACAAGTACAGCGGCCCGTGGACTCTCAGGGCCGGGCTTGCCTTCGATGAATCCCCCGTTCCTGATGCGGCGACGAGAAGCGTTCGCCTGCCCGACAATGACCGCTACTGGTTCTCGCTGGGCGCGACCTACCAGATGAGTCGCAGCGGCCGCCTCGACATGGGCTATACGTTCGTCAATATCAAGGATGCGGACATCAACAACAACCAGGCGGCGGCCGGGCGCGGCATCGTGAACGGCACGTACGAGGCGACGGTCAACATCCTCAGCGTCAGCTACCAGCACACGTTCTAGCAGTAGCCGAACAGTGCGCGCAGGCGGTCCCCCGGGTCGTCTGCGCGCATGAAGGCCTCTCCTACCAGAAAAGCGTTCACGCCGGCATCGCGCATCCTCGCCACGTCGGCGGGCGCGAGGATGCCGCTTTCCGTGATGACGAGGCGGTCCTGCGGCACGCGAGGCAGCAGGTCGAGGGTAATCTCGAGGCGCGTTTCGAAGGTGCGCAGGTCGCGGTTGTTGATCCCGAGAAGCGGCGTGCGCAGTTTCAGGGCGGCTTGAAGCTCGGCCGCATCGTGCACCTCGACCAGCACCGGCATGCCGAGCGCCGCCGCGGTGTCCTCCAGGGTTCTCATTTCCGCCACTGAAAGGCACGCGGCAATGAGGAGGATGCAATCGGCGCCCATGGCGCGCGCTTCGTGCACCTGGTAGGGATCGAAGATGAAGTCCTTGCGCAGCACCGGGAGCGCACACGCGTTGCGAGCGACTTGAAGGTGCTCGGCAGCACCCTGGAAAAACTGCCGGTCGGTCAGCACGGACAGGCAGGCAGCGCCGCCGGCCTCGTAGCTCTTCGCTATCTCCGCCGGGTGGAAGTTCTCTCGGAGCACGCCGCGCGACGGGCTGGCGCGCTTGATCTCCGCGATGACCGCGGCCGAACCGTCCGCGATTTTCTTTCTCAAGGACGAAACGAAGTCGCGGCACGGTGGCGCGCGGCGGGCGCGCGAATTTAATTCGGCCAGCGGCAGCGCATCCTTGGCCGCCGCAACCTCCGCGCGCTTAACCGCCATGATGCGGTCGAGGACGTTCAAGCCTTGAGCTTCTTCGTGAAGGCGACGAAATCGTCGAGCTTCTTTTTCGCCTCGCCGCTCGCGATCACGGCGCGCGCCCGCTCGACGCCTTCCTTCATGGTCTTCGCGACGCCGGCCACGTAGATCGCCGCGCCGGCGTTGAGCGCCGCGATGTTATGCGCCGGCCCCGGCTGATTGCCGAGCACGGCGATGATCAGCTCCTTGGACTCGTCCACCGTATGCACCTGGATGGCGCGCCGGTCGTAGAGCTCCAGGCCGAAATGCGAAGGATGGAGGATGTACTCGTTGACCTGCCCGTTTACCAGCTCGCCGACCATGGTCTCGGCGGAGATCGAGATCTCGTCGAGCCCGTCCAGTCCGTACACGGTCATCACGTGCTCGGAACCCAGCCGCTGCAGCACACGCACCTGGATGCCGACGAGGTCGGGGTGGAACACCCCCATCACCTGGTTCTTCGCGCCGGCCGGGTTGGTGAGGGGTCCGAGGATGTTGAAGATGGTGCGCACGCCGAGCTCCTTGCGCACCGGCGCCGCGTGTTTCATGGCCGAGTGGTGCGCCGGCGCGAACATGAACCCCAGGCCGAGCTTGTCGATCGCCTGGCCGGTCTGCTCGGGCGTGAGGCCGATGTTCGCGCCCAGCGCCTCGAGCACCTCGGCGCTGCCGGATGAAGAGGACACCGACCGACCCATGTGCTTCGCCACCTTTGCGCCCGCCGCAGCGGCCACCACGGCCGCGCATGTCGAGACGTTGAACGTATGGGCCGAGTCGCCGCCCGTGCCGCAGGTGTCGACGAGGTTGCGCTCGTCTTTCACCTCTACGTGCGTCGCCAGCTCGCGCATGACCTGGGCAGCGGCCGCGATCTCGCCGATGGTCTCTTTCTTCACGCGCAGCCCCATGATGAAGCCGGCGATCTGCGCCGGGGTCAGCTCGCCCCGCATGATCTGCCGCATGATGTGCAGCATCTCGTCGTGGAACACCTCCCGGTGCTCGACCGTGCGCTGGATGGCCTCGGCAATGGTGATCTGTTTCATGATCTCCTCCGTCCGATGAAATTTTGCAGCATTCTGTGGCCGTGCTGCGTGAGCAGGGCTTCGGGATGGAACTGGACCCCTTCGACGGCCATCTCGCGATGGCGCAAACCCATGATCTCGCCGTCTTCCGCCTCGGCCGTAACCGCGAGGCAACCCGGCAGCGTCTCGCGCTCCACGACCAGCGAGTGATAGCGCGTTGCCCGGAACTTCCTTGCCACTTTGTGGAACACCCCTTTTCCGTCGTGATCGATGCGCGAAGTCTTGCCATGCATGACCCGCCTGGCGCGCACCACCCGCCCGCCAAAGACCTGGCCAATGGCCTGGTGTCCCAGGCATACGCCCAAGACGGGCACCCGGCCGGCCGCTTTAGCAACGAGGTCCATCGTGATGCCCGCCTGGTCCGGAGCGCAGGGGCCGGGCGAGATCACGACATGGGAAGGCGCGAGAGCGAGCACTTCCTCGCTGGTTACTTCATCGTTGCGGAAGACCCGGACCGTGGCTCCCAGCTCGCCGAAATACTGCACGAGGTTGTAGGTGAACGAGTCGTAGTTGTCGATCATCGCGATCATGCGGCCTCCGCGATCGCCGGTTTGCACGCCAGGTCCGCCGCCTTGAGCACCGCGCGAACCTTGTGCTGGATCTCCAGCCATTCGGAGCGCGGATCCGAGTCGGCGACGATGCCGGCCGCGGCCTGCACGTGCAAGCGGCCGTCCTTGACGACCGCCGTGCGGATGGCAATGGCCGTGTCCATGTCGCCGTTGAACCCCAGCCACCCCACGGCGCCGCTGTAGATGCCGCGCTTGACCGGCTCGAGCTCGTCGATGATCTGCATCGCCCGCACCTTCGGCGCGCCGCTTACCGTCCCGGCGGGAAAGGTGGCCTTCAACACATCCATTGCGTCGACATCGGGCCGCAGGCGGCCCTCGACATTGGAAACGATGTGCATCACGTGCGAATAGCGCTCGACCACCATCTGCTCGGTGACTTTGACGCTGCCACTGGCCGCCACCCTGCCTACGTCATTGCGGCCGAGGTCGATCAGCATCACGTGCTCTGCCCGCTCCTTCGGGTCGCGCAGCAGTTCCGCCGCGATCGCGGCGTCCTCTGCCGGCGTCGCGCCGCGCGCCCGCGTGCCGGCGAGCGGCCGCACGGTGATGGTGTCGCCGGCCTGGCGCACCAGGATCTCGGGTGAAGCGCCGACCACCTGGTGGTCGCCGAAATCCAGGTAAAACATATAGGGCGACGGATTGACGCCCCGAAGCGCCCGGTACAGCTCGAGCGGCGGTGCGCCGAAGTCGCGCGAGCAGCGCTGGGAGATCTGCACCTGCATGACGTCGCCGGCAGCGATGTACTCCTTTGCGCGCTTCACCGCCGCCAGGAATCCCGCCTCGGTAAACGTAGTTTCGACCGCCGCCTGCCGGCCGGTATACGGCGCCAGCATGCTGCGCGGCAAAGGCGCCGACAGTCGCAGCCTGAGCTGCTCCAGCCGATCGCGCGCCGCTCGCAGCGCGCCCGGTGTCGCGGGGTCGGCGTATACGACGAAGTAGAGCTTCCCGAGCACGTTGTCCACGACCGCAAGCTCGTCGGAAACGAGCAGCACCATGTCGGGCGTGCCCACCGGATCGGGCTTCGGCGCGCCCAGGGCCTTGGGCTCCACGTGGCGGACGGTTTCGTAGCCGAAATAGCCGACCAGACCGCCGGCAAAGCGCAGCGCCGCCGGCGCAGTGCGGTGCTGGCGAAGCCAGGCGCGCACGTAGTTGAATGGATCCAGGTTGTCGGCGCGCTCCACGCATACGTAAGCGCCTAGGGCGTTGCGCCGCAGGCGCCATACCGTGCGCCCCCGCACCTCGATGCGCTCGGCGCACGGCAGGCCGATGAACGAATAGCGGCCGAAGCGCTCGCCGCCGACGACCGATTCAAGCAGATAGGAATAAGGCCCGCCCGCGATTTGCGCGTACAGGGCGAGGGGGGTGTAAAGATCGGCGCGCGCCTCGGCGATCACCGGTATGCGGCTAAAGCCCTGCGATGCGAGCCTGTCGAACTCGAGCTCCGTCACGGCACTCTCTCTCCACTTCGGATGCGTTTTGGGAACTGCCTGCGGCCTTGGATAACGCGTCGCCGAGCCGCGCGGCGGCGCGTGAGGGATTAGCGGCGCCAGCGGCGCCAGCTACGCCAGGAGAGAGACTCGAGTTGTGCAGGGAGGGTCTGCACGGCGGCTGCGACTATAGCACGGCGAGCTGATCGCGCATCGCGTGGATGGTCGCGGCGTAGTCCCGGGCGCCGAAGATGGCCGACCCGGCCACGAAGGTGTCGGCCCCGGCGCGCGCCACCTGCGCGATGTTCTCGGCCTTGATGCCGCCGTCCACTTCCAGCCAGATGTCCTTGCCGGTCGCCGTGATGCGGCGCCGGGTCTCCTCGATCTTCGGCAGCACCGACGGAATGAATGCCTGACCACCAAAGCCGGGGTTTACCGACATGAGCAGCACCAGGTCGAGCTTCTCCAGGGTGTAGTCCAGCCAGACGAGTGGAGTCGCCGGATTGAACACCAGCCCGGCCTTGCAGCCGTGCTCACGGATGAGCGCGATCGTGCGGTCGACATGGTCCGACGCTTCGGGGTGGAAGCTGATGATCGAGGCGCCGGCCTTGGCGAACTCCGGCACCAGGGCGTCGACCGGCCGCACCATCAGGTGCACGTCGAGCGGCACCTGCGCGTGCGGCCGCAGCGCGGCGCAGACCAGCGGACCGACCGTAAGGTTCGGGACGTAATGGTTGTCCATGACGTCGAAATGAATAAGGTCCGCGCCGGCCTTGACTACCGCGCGCACCTCCTCGCCCAGGCGCGCGAAGTCGGCGGAAAGTATGCTCGGAGCGATGCGATACGCCATGGCGACGCGAGTTTACAATGCCGTGCATGGCCCGCGAGAAGGATTACGCGATCGAGGTGAGCGCCGCGACGCAGTACCTGGATGACCAGTCCGACGAGGCCGCGGGGCGCTACGTGTTCGCCTACACCATTACGCTGCGCAACACCGGAAGCGTGGCCGCGCAGCTCATCAGCCGCCATTGGGTCATCACCGACTCGCAGGGGCTGGTGCAGGAGGTGCGCGGCCTCGGCGTGGTGGGCGCACAGCCGCTGCTGCAGCCGGGCGAAAGCTTCGAGTACACGAGCGGCGCGTCGATCGCGACCTCGGTCGGCACCATGAAAGGGAGCTACCAGATGGTTGCCACGGACGGCACGCGCTTCGAAGCGCCGATTCCTGAATTCACGCTGTCAGTGCCGCGCGTGCTTCACTGATCATCGTCACGGCCGCCTTTGTCCCGACGCTTCGGCCAGGTCCACCAAACGATGAATATCGCCAAGCCGAGGGCGAGCAGGATTTCGACGTAGACGACCCACATGCGATTCGTCCTCATTCTACTGCTCGCCGCCTGCACGCCGTTGCCGCCGGAACCTGCGCCCGCGCCGCCGCCCAAGCCCGCGCCCGAAGCGACGTTCTACCTGGAGTGGTCCTTCGACGCGCTCCCCGGCTGGCCGCTCGCCGATCTGGCGAGCAGCCTGCAGGCGTTTATCGCCGGCTGCCCGCGTTCCGGGGCGCTGGAGCGCGCCTGCGAGCAGGCGAAGCTCACGCCGCCGGAAAACGCCCGCGGGTTCTTCGAGTCCGGGTTCGTCCCGTACGCGCTCATCAATCCAGAAGGCGGCGACCGCGGCCTCGTCACCGGCTATTACGAGCCGATCATCGGCGGCAGCCGCACGCAGAGCGAGGTTCACCGCTACCCGATCTTCGGCCTGCCCGAGGACCTCATCGTGGTCGACCTTGGCGGGCTCTACCCGGAGCTGCGCAACATGCGGCTGCGCGGTCGCCTCAACGGCCGGCGGCTGGTGCCCTACTACTCACGCGGGGAAATCGAGACGCGCGGCGCAAGCTTCGGCGCCCCGGTTCTCGCGTGGACTTCCGACCCGGTGGAGCTGTTCTTCCTGCAGATCCAGGGCTCAGGCCAGGTGGAGCTGCCGGGCGGTGAGCGCATCCGGGTCGGTTATGCCGACCAGAATGGCCATCCCTACCGCTCGCTCGGCCGGTACCTGGTCGAGCGCGGCGAAATGCCGCTCGAGCAGGCGTCCATGCAGGGAATCAAGGCATGGGCGGATGCAAACCCCCAGAAGCTGCAGGAAGCGCTCAACGCCAACCCGAGCTACGTGTTCTTTCGAGAGCTGCCGCCGGCGGAGGGCCCGATCGGCGCCTTGGGCATCCCGCTCACCGCGCAATACAGCATCGCGGTCGACCGCCGCTTCGTCCCGCTTGGCGCGCCGGTGTTCCTCGCGACTACCTATCCGTTGTCCGAGGAGCCGCTCGAGCGCCTGGTGGCCGCGCAGGATACCGGCGGTGCGATTCGCGGCGCGATTCGCGCAGATTTCTACTGGGGCACCGGCCCGCAGGCCGGAATGCTCGCCGGGCGCATGCGTCAGCAGGGCCGCATGTGGCTGCTCTGGCCGCGCGGAGAGCCCTTGCCGAGCGCGGGCTAGCGCTTCTTCGCTGCCTGCGGCGAGGCCTTGTCGAGGACGTCGATGAGCTCGGCGGCCGCCAAGCCGCCTGCGACGCGCTCGCCGTTCGCCAATATCAGCGTGGGAGTGCTGTTGACGCCGAGCGATCGCCCGAGCTCGAGGTTCTTCTCCACCGGATTGTCGCAGTCGGCCGAAGCGGCCGGACGCTTGTGGTCGATCGCGAGCTCCAGCCAGGCGCGCGCGCGGTCCGGCGAGCACCACACCGCCTTCGAGTGATCGGCGTTCTGCGGCCGGATGACCGGATACATGAAGACGTAGACCGTGATGTCGTCGATCTGCAGCAGCGTCTTCTCGAACTGCCGGCAATAGGGGCAGTACGGATCCGAGAACATGGCGAGGATTCGGCGACCGTTGCCGCGCTGGACCTTGACTGCCTGGTCGAGCGGCAGGGATTCGAACTTTATGGCGGAGATCTTGCGGAAGCGCTCTTCGGTCAGGTCGCGGCCGCTGCGGATCTCGTAGATGTTGCCCTGGATCAGATAGGCGCCGCTCGAGTCGCTGTAGACGATCTGCGGGCCCTGGCGCGTGCGTAGCCGCACCTCCCAGATCCCCGGCACCGGCGAGGGCGAGATGCCTTCGATCGCATTGGCGCCGAGCTTCGGCTCGAGCGCCTTGCGGATCTGCGCCTCGTCGGCAAACGCCGCGGAGGCGAAGAGCACGACCGCAGCCGCGCCGGCGGCTCCGAGCAGGCGATGGATCACGATTAGAGGATGGCCTGGCGGATAAGGAGGTTCTTTAGGACCGGCACGCGGTCGGTCAAGTTCAATCCGGCGTTGCGCAGCCGCGTGGCGAGCGGGTTGCGTGCCTGAAAGAGCGTGTAGAGGCCATCGACCATGGTATCCATCGCAAGTATAGGCTCGGCTCGCGCGCGCTCATATCGGCGCAGCACGCTGTAATCCCCCGGGTCTCGCAACCGTCCCCGCTCCCCGAGCACCTGGACGAGCGTACGCACATCCTGCAGCCCCAGGTTGAGCCCCTGGCCAGCCAGCGGGTGCACCACATGCGCCGCGTCGCCGAGCAGCGCGACGCGCGGGGCGATCAGGCGCCGCGCCGCGAGGCGCCGCAGGGGATAGCTGCGAGGCGCCGTCACCAGCGAGAGCTGGCCCAGGGCCCCGCGGCTGGCCGCTTCCACTTCACGGCACAGGGCGTCGGGTGCGAGCGCGCCCAAGCGGGCGGCTTCCGGCGCGGGTAGCGACCACACCATGGAGACATGGCTTCCGGGAAGCGGGAGCAGCGCGAGTACCGGTCCTCCCTGGAACCACTGGCAGGCCGTGTTGGCGTGCGGCCGCTCGCACGCGAAGTTCGCTACGAGCGCGCTCTGTCCGTAGGCGCGGTCGGCCGCCGGGATGCCCGCCCGCTCGCGCACGAAAGAACGCGCGCCGTCGGCACCGGCAATCAGCCGCGCCCGCATCTCGCGACCCCCCACGAGGCGCAGCACGGCCTGGTCGCTCTCGATTTCAATCGCTTCCGGCACCCCCGCTTCGGCGTCCAGGCCGCGCCACAGCGCGTCCTGCAGCCGGCGGTCCTCGACGATCCAGGCAAGCGCGGGCACGCCGGCGCGGTAAGCATCGAACTCGATGCGCGAGGCGTCGTCGCCGTGAATGCGCATGGCATGAACGGGCGTTGCGTCCGCTTCCGGCATGGCGCCGATGCGCTTCAGGAATTCGACGTTGCCCGGAGTGAGCGCGTAGACCCGCGCGTCGAAGCCCTCGTGCGGCGCATCGCGCGGCACGCGAGGTTCCGCAGCCACCAGCGCCACCGCCAGGTCGCTCGCCGCGCGCGCCAGGCTGGCGCCGACCGGCCCACCGCCGACGACGATGAGGTCTAGGTCCACGAGGTTATAATGGCGGTCATCCGTTCCGGACGTGGCGAATTAGCTCAGCTGGTTAGAGCAGCGGAATCATAATCCGTGTGTCCGGGGTTCGAGTCCCTGATTCGCCACCATTTCTTCGTTTCGTCGCCATCCCATAGAATCGTCGGGCGTGCATCTCCTTAAATGCCTGGTGCTGGTAGGCGCAGCCGCCCTCGCGGCGCCGGCGCACGCCCAGCTGCGCACGATTCCCGCGGACGCCAAGCCGGCGACCCTGCGCCATGTCCAGGACATGATCGTCGAGCTGGACGGCAAGCTCGTGCGCCTGTCGCCCGGCGCGCAGATCCGCGACTCGTTCAACCGCCTGGTGCTTCCCACGGCGCTCGCAAGCAAAACAAGCGTCAAGTACGCGACCGACGCGAGCGGCATGGTGCATCGGGTCTGGATCCTGTCGCCGGAGGAAGCGGCACGGCTGCCGAAGCCGCAACCGAAAAAGGCCGAGACGAGCGCACAGTGAGCAAGCTCTTCATCCGCACGTTCGGCTGCCAGATGAACGAGTACGACTCGCAGAAGATCTCCGATCTCATGGAGGTCGATGGCTTCGTCGCGGCGGACCGCCCGGAGGACGCCGACCTGATCGTCTTCAACACCTGCTCGGTGCGCGAGAAGGCACAGGAAAAGGTGTTCGCGGATCTTGGACGCGTGCGCCATCTCAAGCAGGCACGGCCCGGCCTCATGATCGCCGTCGGCGGCTGCGTGGCGAGCCAGGAAGGCGCCGGCATCGTAAGCCGCGCCCCGTATGTCGACGTGGTGTTCGGACCGCAGACGCTGCACCGGCTGCCGGAGCTGCTCGCGCGGCGGCGCGCTTCCGGCCAGCCCCAGGTGGACATCGCGTTTCCCGAGATCGAGAAGTTCGATAGCCTGCCGCCGGCTCGGGCCACAGGGGCGCAGGCGTTCGTGTCGATCATGGAAGGCTGCAGCAAGTACTGCAGCTTCTGCGTAGTGCCCTACACGCGCGGCACGGAGGTCTCGCGGCCGTTCGAGGACGTCGTTACCGAGGTCGATTCCCTCGCATCGCTGGGCGTGATGGAGGTGACGCTGCTCGGCCAGAACGTGAATGCCTGGCGCGGCGAGATCGACGGCGCGCCCGCGGATTTCGCAGAAATGCTTTTCTACCTGAGCGAGATCGAGGGCGTGCAAAGGATCCGGTATACGACCTCGCACCCGCGCGAATTCACCCAGCGCCTGATCGATGCGCACGGCGAGCTGGCGAAGCTCGCGCCGCAGGTGCACCTGCCGGTGCAGTCGGGCTCCGACCGGGTGCTCGCCGCCATGAAGCGCGGCTATACGTCGCTCGAATACCGCTCCCTCGTGCGCCGCCTGCGCAAGGCGCGCCCGGACGTCAGCCTGTCGACGGATTTCATCGTCGGCTTCCCCGGAGAGACGCACGCCGACTTCGAGGCGACGCTTGGCCTGGTGCGCGATATCGGCTTCGACGGAGCCTTCACTTTTCTGTACAGCCGCCGCCCCGGGACGCCGGCCGCGGAGTTGCCCGACGATGCAACCCACGCGGAAAAGTCGCTCCGCCTGCAGCGGCTGCAGGGGCTGGTCGAGGAGCAGTCGCGCGCGGCAAGCGAGGCGATGGTCGGGACCGTGCAGCGCGTGCTGGTCGAGGGACCCTCGAAGAAAAGCGACGCCGAGCTGAGCGGGCGCACCGCCAATAACCGGACCGTGAACTTTCCCGGGCCCGGGCGACTCACAAGCACGTACGTCGATGTCCGCATCACGGCTGCCCTTCACCATTCCCTGCGCGGCGAATTGCTGAATGCGCGGTAAAGCCGTCGAGGTCAAGCTCGACCCCGTCGATAACCAGCGCCTCGCACGCCTCTGCGGCTCGCTCGACGAGAACCTGCGGCAGATCGAGGCGGCGCTCGACGTCACCATCGCGCGCCGCGGCGGCAAGTTCTCGGTGCGCGGCGAGCATGCGCAGCGTGCCGCCGAGGCGCTCGAGCACTTCTACGACCGTGCCTCGGGCGACCTGACCGTCGAGGACGTCCAGCTCGGCCTCACCGAGCTGTCGCAGCGCAGTGCCTCGAAGAACGAAGGACCGCAGCTGCTTACGCGGCGGCAGGACCTGCACGGCCGCACGCCGCACCAGGTCGAGTACATCGAAAGCATTTTGTCGCACGACTGCACGTTCGGCATCGGCCCCGCCGGAACGGGAAAGACCTACCTCGCGGTGGCTTGCGCCGTGGATGCGCTCGAGCGCGATCGCGTCAAACGCATCGTCCTGGTGCGGCCGGCCGTCGAGGCCGGCGAGCGCCTGGGGTTCCTGCCCGGCGACCTCGCGCAGAAGGTGGATCCGTACCTGCGGCCGCTGTACGACGCGCTCTATGACCTGATGGGCTTCGAGAAAACCGGCAAGCTGCTCGAGCGCGGCACCATCGAGCTCGCGCCGCTCGCCTACATGCGCGGACGCACGCTGAACCACGCGTTCATCATCCTCGACGAGGCGCAGAACACCACGCCCGAGCAGATGAAGATGTTTCTCACCCGCATCGGCTTTGGCGCTCGCGCGGTGGTCAACGGCGACGTCACGCAGATCGACCTGGCGCGCGGCCAGAAGAGCGGCCTCATCGAGGCGCGGCGCATCCTCACCGGCGTGCGCGGCATCGCGTTCACCGAGTTCGGCGCGCAGGACGTGGTGCGACATCCGCTGGTGGCGCGCATCATCGATGCCTACGACCAGCAGCCGCAGGAAGAATAGGGTCTCGCTCCAGTACGCAGTCGCGCGTCGCGGCGTACCCGGCACGTCTTCCTTCAGGAAATGGTGCGGCGCCGTCGCGGGCGGCATGGAGGTCACGCTGCGCATCGTCGGCGAGGCGGAGGGAAGGCGCCTCAATGCGACGTACCGCAACAGGCGCTACGCGACCAACGTGCTGTCCTTCCCCTATGGCAAGGGGTGCGGCGATGTGGTGCTCTGCCATCCGGTCATCGCGCGCGAGGCACGCGCGCAGGGCAAGAGCGTCGCGGCCCACTATGCCCACCTCGTGCTGCACGGGCTTCTGCACCTGCGCGGCTACGATCATGAAAAGAAACGGGAAGCCGAGCGCATGGCGCGCGAAGAGATACGCTTGCTGCGTCGCCTCGGCCTGCGCAATCCGTACGCGGTAGAATCCGTTCGTTCAGAATGAACGACCCCTCACGACCTAGCCTGCTCGAGCGCCTGTCGTCGATGCTGATGCGCGAGCCGGGCGACCGCGAGCAGCTGGTGCAGCTGTTGCGCTCCGCGTACTCGCGCAACCTGCTCGATGCAGACGCGCTGTCGATCATCGAGGGGGCGCTGACGGTCTCCGAAATGCAGGTGCGCGACATCATGGTGCCGCGCGCGCAGGTGGATTTCATCGACATCAACGAGCCGGTGGAGAAGTTCATCCCGCAGATCATCTCCACGGCGCATTCCCGCTTCCCGGTGATCGACCAGAACCGCGATGACGTCATCGGCATCCTGCTCGCGAAGGACCTGCTGCGCCACTACGCCGGGGACGAGGAATTCAACGTACGCGAGATGCTGCGCCCCGCGGTGTTCGTGCCCGAGGCCAAGCGGCTCAACGTGCTGCTGCGCGAATTCCGCGCGAGCCGCAACCACATGGCCGTCGTCATCGACGAGTACGGCGGCGTCGCCGGGCTGGTCACCATCGAGGACGTGCTCGAGCAGATCGTCGGCGACATCGAGGACGAGTACGACTTCGACGAGGCATCGGACAACATCCTCCCCGAGCCGGGCGGGCGCTGGCGCGTGAAGGCGCTCACGCAGATCGCCGACTTCAATGCCGCGCTGGGCAGCGGCTTTTCCGACGAGGTGGCCGATACCGTGGGCGGCCTGGTGATCGCGCACCTCGGCCGGCTCCCCAAGCGCGGCGAGACCGTGACCATCGACGGCGTGCGCTTCCAGATCCTGCGAGCCGACAGCCGCCGCGTCTACACGCTGCTCGTCGACAAGCCCAAGAGTTGAAGAGAAGAAAAATGGGGTCAGACCCCATTTTAAAATGGGGTCTGACCCCATTTTTCTTGGGGGCGGCGACGGTGCTCGCGTTCGAGCCCGCCGGATTGTTTCCCGTCGCGCTCCTCACTGTGGCGGTGCTGGTGCACCTGTGGATGGGCGCAACGCCGCGCCGGGCCTTCCTCGCCGGCTACGCCTTCGGGCTCGGCATGTTCGGCGCGGGGGTCTCGTGGATCTACGTGAGCCTGCATACCTTTGGCGGCATGCCGCCGCTGCTTGCCGGCCTGGCGACGCTCATCTTCTGCGCATTCCTGGCATTGTTCCCCGCGGCCGCCGGCTGGCTGCAGGCGCGCGTGCCGGCGTACCCTGCGGTGCGCGCCTGCATCCTCATACCCGCCGCCTGGGTGCTGCTCGAGTGGCTGCGAAGCTGGATCCTGACGGGCTTTCCGTGGCTGTCGCTGGGCTACGCGTCGGTCGGCTGGCCGCTACAGGGCTTCGCGCCGCTGCTCGGCGTATTCGGCCTTTCCTTCCTTACGCTGTCGCTTGCCGGCATGCTGTGGCTTGCCTCCGAGCGCAAAGCCAGGCTGCTCCCCATTCTGTCCTTCGTTGTCGTGCTGGGCGCGGGCCAGGCATTGCGCCATGCCGAGTGGTCCGAGCGCACCGGCGAGCCACTACCTGCCGCGCTGCTCCAGGGGAACATTCCGCAGGACCTCAAGTTCCGGCCCGAGCGCTATGCGCGCACGCTGGAGACCTACGCGGCGCTGGTAGAGGGCAGCTCCGCCCGACTGATCGTGCTGCCGGAGACCGCGCTGCCCAGGTTCTACGATGCCGTCGAGCCGCAATACATCGCGCAACTCGAGGCCGCGGCGAAGCGCAACAATGGTGACCTGCTGCTCGGCATCCCGCTGCGCACGTCGGCCGGTAAGTACTACAACAGCGCGCTGACGCTCGGCGCCTCGCCGCGGCAGGCCTACCACAAGGTACACCTGGTCCCTTTTGGCGAGTTCGTGCCGCCCGGCTTCGGCTGGGTGCTGCGCCTGGTGCAGATCCCGCTCTCGGATTTCTCCCGGGGCGCTCGCGATCAGCAGCCGCTCGCGATCGCCGGCCAGCGCGTCGCGGTCAACATCTGCTACGAGGACGTGTTCGGCGACGCCATGGCGCGCTGGCTGCCGCAGGCCACGCTGCTCGTCAACATGTCGAACGTCGCCTGGTTCGGCGATTCGCTCGCGCCCGCGCAGCACTTGCAGATCGCCCGGCTGCGCGCCGTGGAAACCGGGCGCATGCACCTCGCCGCCACGAACACGGGAATCACCGCCGCCATCGATCGCGACGGTCGCGTGCTCGCCCGCCTGACGCAATTCACCGAAGGCCGGCTGGAGATCGTCGCCCAGGGCTACTCGGGAATGACGCCGTACGCGCGCTTCAAGGACTGGCCCGTTGTAGTCGGCTCGCTACTCGCGCTCGCTTTCGCCGCGTTCATCGCCCGGCGCGCAGCGAGCCGGTAGAATCGCGGGCCTTCATGCTGACGTTCCAAGAACTGATTTTCCGGTTGAGCAGCTTCTGGGACAAGCAGGGCTGCGCCCTGCTGCAGCCGTACGACATGGAGGTCGGTGCCGGCACGTTCCACACCGCGACGTTTCTCCGGGCCATCGGCCCCGAGCCATGGAAGGCGGCGTACGTGCAGCCCTCGCGCAGGCCGAAGGACGGGCGCTACGGCGACAACCCCAACCGCCTGCAGCACTATTACCAGTACCAGGTCGTGCTGAAGCCTTCACCGCTCGAGATCCAGGACCTGTACCTGCAGTCGCTGAAAAGCCTTGGCATCGACCCGCTCGAGCACGACATCCGTTTCGTCGAGGACGATTGGGAGTCGCCGACGCTGGGCGCGTGGGGCCTGGGGTGGGAAGTGTGGCTCGACGGCATGGAAGTCACGCAATTCACCTATTTCCAGGAAGTCGGCAGCCTGCCGTGCAAGCCGGTGCTGGGCGAGATCACGTACGGCCTGGAGCGCCTCGCCATGTACCTGCAGAGCAGGGAGAGCGTCTACGACCTCGTGTGGACTCCCGGATTGACCTATGGTGACGTCTATCGCCAGAACGAGGTCGAGCAGTCGCGCTACAACTTCGAGCTGGCGAATACGGATCTGCTTTTCAATCTGTTCTCGAGCTTCGAAGGAGAGGCGAAGCGCTTGATCGAGGCGCAATGTACGCTGCCGGCGTACGAAATGGTCCTCAAGTGCTCGCACACCTTCAACCTGCTCGATGCGCGCGGCGCCATCTCGGTGACCGAGCGCGCGGCCTACATCGGCCGCGTGCGCGCGCTCGCCCGCTCCGTGGCGCAGGCCTACTACGAGTCGCGCGAGCGCCTCGGCTTCCCCCTGCTCCATGCCTGAGAGAGCCGAGCTGCTGGTAGAGCTCCTGACGGAGGAGCTGCCGCCGAGATCCTTGCGGGCGCTGTCGGAGGCTTTCGCCGATGCAGTCGGGACGGCGCTGGCGAAAGCGGGGCTTGCGCAAGACAGCGCAAGACAGGCGTTTGCCACGCCGCGGCGGCTCGCGGTACTGGTCGCCGCAGTGTTGAGCGTCGCGAAGGATCGCGAGTCGGAGCTGTCCGGACCGTCCGTGAAGGCACCCGAGCAGGCGGTGGCCGGATTTGCGCGCAAAGCCGGCGTCGACGTCGCCCGACTGGAGCGGCGCAGCACCGCCAAGGGCGAAGTTTACGTCGCGAAGGTCTCGGTAAAGGGCGCGACGCTCGACGCCGTGCTTCCCGGCATCGTCGAGGATGCGCTCAAGGCGCTGCCCATCCCAAAGCTGATGCGCTGGGGAGCGGGAGATGCACAGTTCGTGCGCCCGGTGCATGGCCTGGTCATGCTCCATGGGGAGCGCGTGGTGCGCGGCACGGTGCTCGGCGTGACCGCGTCCAACAGGACGCAGGGGCATCGCTTCATGGGAGAAGGCACTATTGCGCTGAGGAATGCCGCCGAGTACGAGCGCCGGCTGCTCGACGATGGCAAGGTGATCGCCGACTTCGGTGCCCGCCGCGCCGCAATCGAGCGGCAGCTCGCCGAAGCCGCCCGGCGCGAACGCGGCGCGCTTGGCGAGCATGCCGATCTGCTGGACGAGGTCACCGCGCTGGTCGAGCACCCCAGCGTTTACCTCGGCCGCTTCGATCCGGCCTTCCTCGATGTGCCGCAGGAATGCCTGATCCTCACCATGCGGCAGAACCAGAAGTACTTCCCGCTGTTCGACCCGGCAGGCCGGCTGCAGCCGAAGTTTCTCATCGTGTCGAACATGCAGATGGCCGATCCGCGCCACATCGTCAGCGGCAACGAGCGAGTGGTGCGGCCCCGCCTGGAGGATGCGCGCTTCTTCTATGACCAGGACCGCAAGACGCGGCTGGAAGCGCGCGTGCCGCAACTCGCCAAAGTCGTCTACCACGGCAAGCTTGGCAGCCAACTCGAAAGGGTGGAGCGCATCCAGCTCCTTTCCGGCCGGATCGCGCGCCTGCTCGGCGCGGACGTGGCGCTATCCGAGCGGGCAGCCTGGCTGGCGAAAGCCGACCTGCTCACCGGCATGGTGGGCGAGTTCCCCGAGCTGCAGGGCGTCATGGGTCGCTACTACGCGCTGCACGACGGGGAGCCGCGCGAGGTCGCCGACGCCATCGAAGCGCATTACCGGCCGCGGTTCGCCGGAGACCGGCTGCCGGATCATCCGGTGGGCTGCGTCGTAGCGCTCGCCGACAAGCTCGATGCGTTGCAGGGACTGTTCGGCATCGGGCAGGTGCCGACCGGCGACAAGGATCCGTTCGGGCTGCGGCGGGCCGCTCTCGGCGTGGTGCGCATCCTTGTGGAGCGCGGCCTGCCCCTTTCGCTCGACGAAGTGGCCGGAGACGAGGTCAAAGCCTTCATCTTCGAGCGGGCGCGCGGCTACTTCCAGGAGCAGGGCTATACGGCGAACGAGGTCGAGGCGGTGCTTTCGCTGCGCCCGTCGCGGCTCGACCTCGTGCCGAAGCAGCTGGAAGCGGTACGCGCCTTTGCCGGGCTGCCGGAGGCCGAAAGCCTTGCCGCGGCGAACAAGCGCATCGGCAACATATTGAAGCAGGCCGGCAGCCTCGCGCCGGCCTTCGACGCCGCGCTCCTGTCGTTGCCGCAGGAAAAAGACCTGGCGGCCACCTTTGGCCGGCTGCGCCCCCAGGTGGACAAGTCCCTCAGCGCACTCGACTACACGACTGCGCTCAAGGCTCTCGCGTCGTTGAAAGCGCCGGTGGACGCGTTCTTCGACAAGGTCATGGTGATGGACAAGGATCCCAAGGTGCGCGACAACCGCATCGGCCTGCTCGCCACCCTGCACGCCACCATGAACCGCATAGCGGATCTTTCCAAGCTCGCCAAATGAAGCTCGTCATCCTGGACCGCGACGGCACGATCAACCACGACAGCGACGAATACATCAAATCGCCGGCCGAGTGGCGTCCTATCGAAGGCAGCCTTGAAGCCATCGCGCGCCTGACACAGGCCGGGTTTCGCATCGTCGTCGCAACCAACCAGTCGGGCATCGCCCGTGGCCTGCTCGACACCGCCACGCTGATCTCGATCCACGACACCCTGCAGCGCGCCGCCGCCCAGGCGGGCGGGCGCATCGACGCCTTCTTCTTCTGCCCGCACGCCGCGGATGCGAAATGCAAGTGCCGCAAGCCGGAGCCGGGCATGCTGCTCGAGGTAGCCCGGCGGTTCAACATCTCGCTGGAGAACACCTACATGGCAGGCGACGCGCTGCGCGACCTGCAGGCCGCCGCGGCCGCGGGCGCACGCCCGGTGCTCGTGCTCACCGGCCGCGGCAGGCGCACGCGCGACAGCGGCGGCTTGCCGCCCGGCACGGCGATCTTCGAGAACCTCGCGGCGTTCGCCGAGCACCTGGCGCCATGACCGTGCTGCGCTCGAGCCTGTTCACGCTCGCGCTCTTTCTGATCACACCGCCCTACGCCATTCTCGCTCTCGCCACATTCCCGCTTCCCCGCCTCGTCCGCTATCGCGTCATCTCGGGCTGGTCGCGCCTCGTCCTTCTCCTGTCCAGGGCGATCCTGGGCATCGACTGGAAAGTCGAGGGGCAGGAGCACCTGCCGTCGCGGCCGTCGGTAATTCTTTCCAAGCACCAGTCGGCCTGGGAGACGCTCGCGTTCCAGAAAATATTCCCGCCGCAGGTGCACGTCCTCAAGCGGGAGCTCCTCTGGATTCCCTTCTTTGGCTGGGGCCTGGCGTTGATGAGCCCCATCGCCATCGACCGGTCGCGCGGCGTCACAGCGCTGCGCAACATCGCGCGCCGCGGCCGGGAGCGGCTCGAGCAGGGTTTCTGGGTCGTGGTGTTTCCCGAGGGCACGCGCGTGAGGCCCGGAGAGCGGCGCGCCTATCAGCTCGGCGGCGCCTGGCTCGCCGCCGCGAGCGGCGCGCCGGTCGTGCCGGTGGCGCACAACGCCGGCCTGGTCTGGCCGCGCAACGCCTTCCTCAAGCGCCCCGGGACAGTGACGGTGCGCATCGGGCCGCCGATCGAGACGCAGCACCGCGACCCCAAGGCAGTGAACGCAATGGTAGAAACATGGATAGAAGAACAGCAGAAGGCGCTTTGCTGATCCGCCTGTGCGGACGGTGGATCGAATACCGGTTCGCAAGGCGCCGCAGGCGCACGATAAGCATTAGCGTGGACGGGAGCGGCGTGTCGGTGTCCGCGCCGCTGCGCGCGCCGTGGCGCGACATCGAGGCGTTCCTGAAGCAGAAGGAGCGATGGATTGTCGCCAAGATGGACGAGTGGGCCCGGCTGCCGGCGCCCGCGCTGGTCCGCGGCGCGAGCGGTGAGTCGCTGCCGCTCTTCGGCAGCACCCACACGCTGGAAGTGAGCACCGGGCGGCGCGCGGTGCGGCGCGAGCCGGGGCGACTGGTCGTCAGCGCGCCTGCGCCGCATCGCGTAACCCGGGTACTGGTGGGCTGGCTGAAAGCGCAGGCGCTCGAGGCCCTCGCGCCGCGCGCCGCCCATTACGCGGAGCACCTTGAGGTGGTTCCGCCCCAGGTCGCCCTGTCCAACGCCCGCACGCAATGGGGCGTATGCACCGAGGGCGGTTGCATCCGGCTGAGCTGGCGCCTGGTGCACCTCGAGCCGGGGCTGGCGGATTACGTGGTGGCGCACGAGGTGGCCCATCTGGTCGAGCTGAACCACTCGAAACGCTTCTGGAACCTGCTTGCAAAGTTGTATCCTGACTGGCGCGACGCCCGCGAGCGGCTCGAGCTCGCCGGCGCGTCGCTCCCCATCATCCAGGCGGCCTGATGAGGAGAATTTTGCACACATGAGAATCCTGCACACCATGCTGCGCGTGGGCGACCTGCAGCGCTCGGTGAAGTTCTACACCGAGGTGCTCGGCATGAAGCTCTTGCGCACCACCGACCGGCCCGAGCAGAAGTACTCGCTCGCCTTCGTCGGCTACGACACCGAGGAGCGCAGCGCGGTGCTCGAGCTTACCTACAACCACGGCGTGGACCGCTACGACCTGGGCAGCGCCTACGGCCACGTCGCGATCGAGGTCGCCGACGCGGCACGAGCCTGCGATGCCGTCCGGCGCCACGGCGGCAAGGTGACGCGCGAAGCCGGCCCGGTGAAAGGCGGCACCTCCGTGATCGCCTTCGTCGAGGATCCCGACGGCTACAAGGTCGAGTTCATCGAGCGCAAGGCCGTCAACCGCGCATAGTCCTGCGGCGAGAGATTTTCGGGCCGCAGCTTCGGATCGATTCCCAGCCGGGCATAGTCCTCCCCGGCGATGCGCAGGGCATTGCGAAGCTGCTTGCGGCGCGCCGAGAATGCCTGCCTGAGCAGCGCTTCATCGATTTGCAATGGCTGCTCGAGGGGGATGAGGCGCACCACGGCGGATTCGACTTTGGGCGGCGGGCGGAAGGCGCCTTTCGCCACGTTGAACAGCTTCTGCATGCGGAAGCGCGCCTGCAGCGCCACCGAAAGGCGGCCATACGCGGGAGTGGAAGGCGCGGCCACCATGCGCTCCACTACCTCGAGCTGCAGCATGAAATGCATGTCCCGCACCCTATCCGCGAAGCGCGCGAGGTGGAAAAGCAGCGGCGTCGAGATGTTGTAGGGCAGGTTGCCAACGATGCGCATGCCTTTCGGGAATTGCGCGAAGTCGAGCTCGAGCGCATCCGCCGCGTGCACCTTTATCCTGTCGTCGGACAGGCGCGCCGCGAGGTCGCGGTCCAGCTCGACGACGGTTATCGAGCTGGCCTTCTCCAGCAGCAGATACGTAAGGGCGCCCTCGCCCGGGCCGATCTCCACGACGAAGTCCGAGCTTGAAAGATCGAGCGCGTCGACGATGCGCGCGCGAACGCGCGGGTCGTGCAGGAAGTGCTGCCCGAATCTTTTACGCGGACGGTGACGCGAGCTCGATGGCAAGCTTCACCGCCTCGATGAGGCTGCCGGGGTCGGCCTTGCCCGTCCCGGCGAGGTCGAGCGCCGTGCCGTGGTCGACCGAGGTGCGCACGAAAGGCAGGCCCAGCGTCACGTTCACGCCGCGGCCGAAGCTCGCGTATTTCAGCACCGGCAAGCCCTGGTCGTGGTACATGGCGAGGACGGCATCGGCCTGCTTCAGCCGCTCGGGCACGAACAGCGTGTCCGCCGGGATGGGTCCCGTCGCCTCGATCCCCTGGCTTCGCGCGAGTGCGATCGCCGGCGCGATCACGTCGCGGTCTTCCGTGCCGAGATGTCCCGATTCCCCGCTATGCGGGTTCAGGCCGGATACCAGGATCCTGGGCTTCGGGACGCGGAAGCGCGCTCGCAGGTCGGCGTTCAGGGTTCTCAAAGTTTCCAGCAGCCCATCGCGAGTGATCGCTTGAGGCACTTCCGCAAGCGGCAGATGCGTAGTCGCCAGCGCCACGCGCAGCCCGCCGCCCACCAGCATCATGACTACGTGCTGGGCGCCCGAGCGCTCGGCCAGATACTCGGTGTGGCCGGTGAACGGGATACCCGCGTCGTTGATGACGCTCTTCTGCACCGGAGCGGTCACCATGGCTTGATATTCGCCGGCCATGCAGCCCTTCATCGCGCGGTCCAGCGTTGCGAGCACGTACGGGCCGTTCGCAGCGTCCGGCCGGCCGGCGACGCGCGGGCGCGCGAGCGGCACGTGCTCGACTTGCGGGAATCCTTCGAGCAGGCTGCGGTCGCCGACGGCGACCAGGCGCGCAGGCAAGTCCTGCCGCGCGAGCATGAGGCAAAGCTCCGGGCCGACCCCTGCGGGCTCCCCGGAGGTAATCGCGATGACCGGGCGTGCCGCTATCTTTCCTCCAGCCGCAGCTCGACGTAGGCCCGGTCGCGCACCTGCCTCAGCCATTCCTGGTACGCCTCGTCGGCCTTGCGCTCGCGCAGCGCCTGGCGCGCCTGCAGGCGCCGGCGCTCGGGGCTGATGTCGGCGGCGCGGCGCTCCAGCACCTGGATGAGGTGATAGCCGAACGGCGTGCGAACCGGCCGGCTGATCTCGCCCGCCTTCAGCTCCTGCATCGCTCGCTCGAAGTCGGGCACGGTGTCGCCCGGATACACCCAGTCGAGCTCGCCGCCGCGCCCCGCGCTGGCGTCGTCCGAGTGCACGCGAGCCATCTCGGCGAAATCCACGCCTCCGTTCACTACCCGCTCGCGAATGTCGTCCAGCCGGCGGCGCGCCTCGTTCTCGGATACCACCTCGTTCGTCCGCACGAGGATGTGGCGCACGCGCGTCTGCGTGACCGGCGCATCGCTGCCGCCGCCATCGCGGCGCCCGATGAGCTTGAGCACGTGAAACCCCGCCGGGCTGCGCAGCAGGTCGCTCACCTCGTCCGGCTTCATGGACCTCAGCGCATCGGCGAACAACGCCGGAAGACGGCCGGGCGTGCGCCAGCCGAGCGCTCCGCCGCTCAGCGCGTCGGGCGCGTCGGAGTAACTCGCGGCGATGCGCCCGAAATCCGTGCCGGCGCGCGCTTCGGCCTGCGCCTTCTCGGCGCGCGCGCGGGCCGCCGCAATTGCCTCGGGGCTCGCCTGCTCCGGGATGCGCACCAGCACGTGCGCCAGGTTGAACTCAACGCGCGCCGGGTTGGCCTTCATCTCCTCGACGAACAGGTCGATCTCGCTGTCGCTCACCTGGATCTTGTCGTTCACCTCCCGCTCGCGCAGCCGGTTGAGGACGATCTGCTCGCGCAGGTCCTGTCGCCAGGCGTCGAAAGGCACGCCGTCGCGCTCCAGCGCCCGCCGGAAATCGGCGAGCGTCAGGCCGTTGTTCTGCGCGATGCGCTGCACGGCGCGGTCGAGCTGCAGATCATCGACCCGGATGCCGATGTCGCGCGCCATCTGTGTCTGCGCCTTGTCGACGATCAGGCGCTCGAGCAACTGCCGTTCCAGCACCGGACGCGCCGGCGCCGAGGTGCTCTGGCGGGCGAGCTGGCGCTCGGCGGCCGCCACCGCCTCGCTCAGCTCGGAATACGTGATCACGTCCTTGTTGACCACGGCGACGACGCGATCGACCAGCACGGCGTTCTGCGCGCATGCCATCGCGGGCAGGAGGAGAAGGGGGAGCAATAGCCTGACCATGGACTTTCCTAGAAAACCTGCTCGAACGGCAGCTGCGGGCGCGGGCTCGGCGCGAGCGTCGGATCTCGCGGGTTCGTCACCGAATAGCCCGGGACGTTGCGCGACAGCAACCCGACCACGTCTTCCGTGCCGACCTGGCCGACGCCGTTGAACTCCAGCTGGAAAAAGATCCCGGTAGAGCTCACCTGCGTCGCCGCCCGGATCCTTGCCACCACCGCGCGGAACACCCAGCAGCCGGCGTTGTACTCCACGCCCGCAAGGCCCTCGAGAAGCTGCTTGTCGAGGAGCGAGTAATTGTAGCGCCCCACGGCGTACCAGCCCGGCGCCATCGGCCACTGCGCCGAAACGTCGATCTGCCGCAGCGTTTCGCGGTTGAAGCGGTAGCTGGCATTGATGACCTTGGCGAGCTCCGGGTTATAGCGCACCGCGGCGGAATAGCGCTCGCTGCGCTGCTGCAGCCGGTTGTACTGCATGGTTGCGTCGAACGTCCAGCGGCGGAACAGGCGTCCCCCGACCGAGGCAAGCAAGTCGGACTCGCGCGAGGTGCGCAGCGGCGTGCTGGGCGTCAGGCCGACGCGCTCGTCGTCGAAGTAGTAGCGCTGGCCGATCGTGGCCCGGAATGCTTCCTGGCCATTCGGATGCAGGAAGCGCGAGGTGACCGCCAGCGTGGCCTGGTTCGCGTCGCCGAAGCGGTCGCCGCCGCCGAAGCGGTTCGCGGTGAAAAGCTGCGGGAAGTTGAAGTCCGCGAGCGCCGTGTCGAACAGCGGGATGTCATCCTGGTTGCGGAACGGGACGTAGACATAGAAGAGCCGCGGCTCGAAAGTCTGGGTCAGCGCCTCGCCGAAGAACCGCGCGTCGCGCTCGAAGATGAGACCGGTATCTGCGCTGAGCCACGGGATGTCGGCGTGCGGCGCCTCCTCCTGCCCGGGCGCCGTGCGGGTCAGGCGGTAGCTCACATGCCGCATCCCGATCTTCGGCGTAAGGAACCATCCGGGCCTCAGGATCGGCAGGGCGAACGTGGGGTTGAGCGAAGTGCGCGCCCCTTCTATCAGCGTCTCGTGCGAGAAGTTCACGTATTCCGCCGGCAGCGAGGCGTCGAACAGGCTCGCCAGGTCGTTCAGGCTGGTGCTGAAAGTGAGCTGCGGCTCCCGGTGGTACGGCGGCGTGATGGGCGCCAACGGATCCTGCAGCGTCTGGAACTTCTCCACGCGTGCCTGCGCGACGTAGGGCCAGCGGCCCAATGCGCCGGTATACGTGACATAGCCGTCCTGGCGCAGGTTGCCGATCGAAACCTGGCGCACCTGGCTCGCGAGGTCGACGAAGTAGCGGTCGTCAGAAACGCGGTTGTAATCCAGCGTGCCGGTCAGGTTCGGCCGGAATGTGTGCGAGTGCTGCAGCGAGGTACCCTGCCGCGAGCTGCCGAACTCCTTGTCGTCGGGAAGGTACTCGAGCCGCAGCTCGCCGGAATAGCTGCGGTCCAGGTAGCGGAACTGGTTCTTGACCTGCAGCCCGCGCTTGCCCATGTGCACCGGGGTAATGGTCATGTCGCGCTCGGGAGCGATGTTCCAGTAGTACGGCACGCCGATCTCGAAGCCGCGGGTGGTGGTCTGCGAGTAGTACGGGGTGAGGATGCCGCTGCGCCGGCGGTTCTCCAGCGGGAAGCTGGCGAACGGAAAGCCGAGGATCGGCACGTCGAAGAAGCGGAGGCGCGGGCTCGTCGCGTGCCCCTCGTCGTTCTGGTAGTCGAGCTCGAGCTCGCTCGCCACCAGCTCCCAGTCGTCCTGCCCCGGACGGCAGGTGGTATAGCGCGCATTCTCCATGCGGTAGTGCCCGCGGCCGAGGAACTCCAGCGAATCGGCCTGGCCGCGCGCCGGCTGGTCGCTCTGCAGGAGGAAGCTCGGACTCTCGAAAAAGCCGGTGTCGTCGAGCGTGTTGTACTGCATGCGCGGGCCGAAGAAGCGGTCCACCCCCCGCTGCATGCGCACGCCGCCTTCGGCCTGCGCCCGGCCGAACTCGCGGTTGTAGCGCAGCACATCGCCGAACACGGAGAAATCGCCCTGCCGGATCTCGGCGTCGCCGTGCGCAGTGACTTCCAGGTCGCCGACACCTTCTATGCGCTCGGCGTCGATCGTGGTGGGCTCCTCCTCGGCAGGCGTCGCGCCGGTTTGCGCCAGGGCCGGCGCTGCCAGGAAAAAAGCCAGCAGCGCGAAGCGATACGGCATGGAGCCCGGGAGAATGCTTTTCGTGGTATTAGACCTTTCAATGATACACGCCGACCCTCGCCGCGCTGCGCTCGAGCGCTGGCTTTCGCGGCATGTTCAAGGAAGGCGCTTCTCTCTCGCGCCCGCCTCCGCCGACGCAAGCTTCCGCCGCTATTTCCGCGCCACGCTGGACGACGGGAGAACCTACGTCGCCATGGACGCACCGCCCGACAAGGAGGACTGCCGTGCGTTCCTCCACGTCGCAAGCCTGCTGCGCGACGCCGGGGTGCACGCCCCGCAGGTCCACGCGCAGGATCTGGAGCACGGCTTCCTGCTGCTCTCCGACCTCGGTGCGCGCACCTACCTGGACGTCATCAACGAGGAGAATGCCCCGCGCCTTTTTGCCGACGCCATCGAAGCGCTCGTTCGCTGGCAGCTTGCTTCGCGCCCCGGGGTGCTGCCGCCCTACGACGAAGCGCTGCTGCGGCGCGAGATGCAGCTTTTCCCGGACTGGTACGTTGCCCGGCACCTGCGTATGCAGCTCACCGGCACGCAGGCCGCCATGCTGGAGCAGGTGTGCCGCCTCCTGGTCGAGAGCGCGCTGGCGCAGCCGAAGGTCTACGTGCATCGCGATTACATGCCGCGCAACCTCATGGTGTCGGATCCCAACCCCGGGGTGCTCGATTTCCAGGACGCGGTGTTCGGGCCGATCACCTACGATCCGGTCTCGCTCATGCGCGATGCGTTTCTCAGCTGGGAAGAAGGGCGCGTGCTGGACTGGACGGTGCGCTACTGGGAAAAGGCGAAGCGCGCGGGCCTGCCGGTGCAGCAGGATTTCGGCGAATTCTGGCGCGCCTTCGAATGGATGGGGCTGCAGCGCCACCTCAAGGTCCTCGGCATTTTCGCCCGGATCAACTATCGCGACGGCAAGCCGAAGTACCTGCAGGACACGCCGCGTTTCATCCGCTACGCCCGCGACGTCGGCAAGCGCTACGCCGCGCTTGCGCCGCTCATGCGGCTGCTGGACGAGCTCAAATGCGAGCCATGATCCTCGCCGCCGGGCGCGGCGAGCGCTTGCGGCCGCTCACCGAATCGATGCCGAAAGCACTGGTGCCGGCCGGCGGCAAGCCGCTGCTCGCCTGGCACCTGGAGCGGCTCGCCGCGGGCGGTTGCCGCGAGGCGGTGATGAACGTTTCGCACCTCGCCGGCCAGATCATAGAGCGCATCGGCGATGGCTCGCGCTTCGGAGTGCACATTACCTATTCGCGCGAGGCCGAGCCGCTGGAAACCGCCGGCGGCATCGCGCACGCGCGCTCGCTGCTCGGCGAGGCGCCCTTTCTCCTGGTCAACGCCGATGTGTACTGCGAGATCGATTTCGCCCGCTTGCTAGCTTTCGACCTCGGCGGACGCCTCGCACACCTGATGCTGGTGCCGAACCCCGCGCACCGGGCGGGCGGCGATTTCACGCTGGAGCAGGACCTGGTCGGCAACGGCAGCGGCACGCGCTACACTTATTCGGGTGTCGCCGTCATGTCGCCCGCGCTGGTGGCCGGCATCGGCGCCGGCGAGAAGGCTCCGCTTGCGCCGCTGCTGCGCGCGGCCGCGGATCGCGGGCTGATCGGCGGAGAGCTGCATCAAGGATACTGGCAGGACGTCGGCACGGCCGAGCGCCTTGCCGAGCTTGAAGCATACCTGGCATCGAAATGAAACCTCACGACCTTTCCAGCTACCTGGCGCGCCGCCACCGCCTCGCGCAGGCGATGGGCGAGGGCGTTGCCGTGATCCCTACCGCGCCCGAGCGCGTGCGCAACCGCGACACGCATTTCCCCTACCGCTTCGACAGCCACTTCTATTACCTCACCGGCTTCGCGGAGCCCGAGGCGGTGCTGGTGCTCGTCGCGGGGAAGGAACCCAAGAGCGTGCTCTTCTGCCGGGAGAAGAACGAGGAGCGCGAGATCTGGGATGGCTTCCGCTATGGCCCGCAGGCGGCGCAGGAGCGCTTCGGCTTCGATGAAGCGCATACCATTGCAACGCTCGACGAGAAGCTGCCGGCGCTGCTCGAGGACCAGCCGGCCCTCTGCTACCCGGTAGGCGCAGATCCGGAGTGGGACGCCCGCGCCATGCGCTGGCTGAACGCCGTGCGCGCCAAGGCGCGCGCCGGCACCGCGGCGCCCGACCGTGTGCAGGACATTCGCGCGCTGATCGACGAGATGCGCCTGGTGAAGGATGCGCAGGAGCTCGCCTTGATGCGGCGCGCGGCGCGCATTGCCGCCGCGGCGCACCGGCGCGCCATGCAGGCAACCCGTCCAGGCCGCCACGAGTACGAAATCGAGGCCGAGCTCCTCTACGAGTTCCGGCGCAACGGCGCGCAGTTTCCGGCGTATTCGCCGATAGTCGCCGGGGGCGTCAATAGCTGCGTGCTGCACTACGTGTTCAACGACGCGCCGCTGCGCGATGGCGACCTGCTGCTCATCGATGCCGGCTGCGAGCTCGACGGCTACGCTTCCGACATCACCCGCACGTTCCCGGTAAACGGGCGCTTCGGCGGCGCGCAGCGCGCCGCCTACGAGATCGTGCTCGCCGCCCAGGCCGCCGCAATGGAAAAGGTAAGGCCGGGAAATCCCTGGAACGAGCCGCATGATGCCGCCGTCGGGGTTCTGGTCGACGGGATGCGCGAGCTGAAGCTGCTCGCCGGGACGCGCGAGGAGATCCTCGAGAAGGAAACGTACAAGCGCTTCTACATGCATCGCACCGGGCACTGGCTGGGCCTGGACGTGCACGATGCGGGCGAATACAAGCGCTCGGGTGCCTGGCGTGCCTTGCAGCCCGGCATGACGCTGACGGTCGAGCCCGGGCTATATATCCGCCCGGCCGACGACGTGCCGGAGGCGCTGCACAACATCGGCATCCGCATCGAGGACGACGTGGTAGTCACCGAGGCAGGCTGCGAGGTGATCACCGCCGAAGCGCCCAAGGGCGTGGCAGACATCGAAGCGCTGATGCGCGATGCCCGAGCGCGGGATTGACGTGCTGATTCGCGGCGCCGGCCCCGTGGGCTGCGCGCTCGCCCTGGGGTTGAAGGAATCGCCGTTGAAGGTCGCGCTGCTCGGGGCGTCCGCCAGGACCTCGCCTTTCCGGCCTATCGCCCTTTCCTACGCCAGCCGCCTGGTCCTCGAGCGCCTGGGGGTCTGGGAAAAACTCCAGGTCACTCCCATAGAGAGCATTCTCGTATCGCAGCAGCAGGGCTTCGGCCGGATGCGCATGGATGCCGCCGACGCCGGCGTTCCGGCGCTCGGTTACGTGACCGATTATCAATCTCTCCTCGACATTCTTCGAGACAAGGCCCACGGCTTGCTCGTCGATGAAGCGCCGCCGGCACGCTGCGTGGTCCACGCCGAAGGCGTCGCACCGGAGGTCGAGGAAAAGCGCTATCCCCAGGACGCGGTCGTTGCGCTCGTACGGACGCGGCCCGCGTCTTCCGTGACCGCCTTCGAGCGATTCACCTCGGAGGGTCCGCTCGCGCTGCTGCCGTACCGCGGCCGCTATGCGCTCATCTGGACGTGCCGTCCGGAGCGCGCCGCGTTGCTGTCGGAATGCTCCGAAGAGCTCTTCCTGAAGGAGCTGGCCGCGGCCGCGGGCGGCAGGCCCGGGCAGCCGGTCGAGGTCGAGGGGCGTCTTGTCCAGCCGCTCGTGCTGCGCGTGCGTGCGACGCGCGTTGCGCCGCGCGAGGTGTACATCGGCAACGCCGCGCAGACGCTCCACCCGGTGGCGGGACAAGGCTTGAACCTCGGATTGCGTGACGCATGGGATCTGGCCGCAGCGTTCCGCGATGCGGAAGACCCGGGCGACGAGCGGCTGCTCCTGCGCTACGCCGCGAGCCGGCGCCTCGACGCGCAGGCCGCGATCCGGATCACCGACGCGCTTGCCGACGCTTTTCTGGGCTCCGGTCGCCTCCGGCGCGCTGCGCGCGGCGCCGCGTTGACCGCGCTCGACATTTTCCCGGCGCCGCGGCGGTTCTTTGCGCGCCGCATGATGTTCGGACCGTCGGCGTTGCCGTGAAAAAGCAACAGATGCTTTCGCGCGCATTTTTTTTCGCGGCGAAAGCGGCTAAAATCCGCTTTCCTTTTTTGTTTCAACTTCTTTCCTTTTAAATTGGCGCCACGGCCAATGCGAATCGGCGCGCACGTTCTGCGCAGCGGATTGTTCGTCGCTCCGATGGCGGGCATTACCGATCGCCCGTTCAGGCGCCTGGCAAGGCGCTACGGCGCGGCGATCGCCGTCTCGGAAATGGTTTCCTCCCGCCCCGAGCTGCGCGAAACGCGCAAGACGCGCCTGCGCCAGGACCATGCCGGCGAGCCCGGCCCCATTTCAGTGCAGATCGCGGGCCGTGATCCGGCCATGCTGGCCGAGTCCGCGCGCCACAACGTCGCACTGGGCGCGCAGATCATCGACATCAACATGGGCTGCCCGGCGAAGAAGGTCTGCAATGCGCTGGCCGGCTCCGCCCTGCTCGAGGACGAGCCGCTGGTGGCACGCATCCTGGAGGCCGTGGTGAGTGCCGTGGACGTGCCGGTCACCCTGAAGATCCGCACCGGCCCCGACCGCGCGCGCCGCAATGCGCTGCGCATTGCGCGGCTGGCGGAAGCGGCCGGCGTGCAAATGCTCGCCATCCACGGCCGCACGCGCGCCTGCGCCTTCGACGGGCGCGCGGAATACGACACGATTGCCGAAGTGAAGGCGCACCTGCGCATTCCCGTGGTCGCGAACGGCGACGTCGAAACGCCCGAGGAAGCGAAATGCGTGCTCGAGAAGACCGGCGCCGACGGCATCATGGTGGGACGCGCGGCGCAGGGACGGCCCTGGCTGTTCAGGCAGATCGCGCATTACCTCGCGACCGGCGAAAAGCTGCCGGAGGCCGGCATGCCGGAAAGGCATCGCGTGTTGCTGGAGCACCTGGAAGGACTGTACGACCTCTACGGCGAGCCGCAAGGCGCGCGGGTCGCGCGCAAGCACATAGGGTGGACGGTCCGCGGCCTGCCCGGCGGCGAGGCGTTCCGCGCCAGGGTGGTGCGCATCGACGCTGCAGCCGAGCAGCACTCCGCGGTAAACGACTATTTCGCTAGACTGGCTGCATGAGCCGGCCCAACGAGCTCGCCGATTGCGTCAAGCGCTCGCTGGAGCGCTATTTCAAGGACATGGACGGCGAGAAGCCCACGTCCATCTACGAAATGGTGCTGAAGAACGTCGAGAAACCCATGATCGAGATGGTGCTCGGGCAGGCGAAGGGCAACCAGACCCTCGCCGCCCAGATGCTGGGCATCAACCGCAACACCCTGCGGAGCAAGATGCAGCAGCTGCGGATCAAAGGGTGAAGATCGCACGGGCGCTGCTCAGCGTCTCCGACAAATCAGGCATCGTGGAGCTGGCACGGGCGCTGAGCGCGGCCGGCGTGGAGCTGCTGTCGACCGGCGGCACCGCCAAGCTGCTCGAGAAGGAAGGCGTCCGGGCGACGGAGGTCGCGTCGTATACCGGTTTTCCGGAAATGCTGGACGGGCGCGTAAAGACCCTGCATCCGAAAATCCACGCCGGCCTCCTCGCCCGGCGCGACGACCCGGCGCACCAGGCCGCGCTGCAGGCCGCCGGCATCGGCAGCATCGACCTGCTGGTCGTGAACCTGTATCCGTTCGCCGCCACCGTGGCGGACCCGGAGGCGCGCTTCGAGGACGCCATAGAGAACATCGACATCGGCGGCCCTGCCATGCTGCGCTCCGCGGCGAAGAACCATGCGCATGTGGCGGTGCTGGTCGATCCGGCCGACTATGCGCGCGTGCTCGGCGAGATCCGGGCCACCGGCGCAGTCTCGGACGCGACGCGCTTCGGCCTTGCGGCCAAGGTCTTCGCACACACCGCGGCCTACGATGGCGCCATCTCCAACTACCTCCATTCGCTCGATGCGAGCCGCCGGCGCCTCGAGTATCCGGAAATGCTGACCCTGCAATTCGCGAAGGTGGACGATCTGCGCTACGGCGAGAACCCGCACCAGACCGCCGCGTTTTACCGCGATGCGCGCGCAGAGCCCGGTGGCATCGCCGCCTATCGCCAGCTGCAGGGCAAGGAGCTCTCCTACAACAACATCGCCGACGCGGATGCCGCCTGGGAATGCGTCAAGAGCTTCGCCGAGCCGGCCTGCGTCATCGTCAAGCATGCCAACCCCTGCGGCGCAGCGCTGGGGAGCTCCCTCGCGCAGGCCTACGACAAGGCATTCAAGACGGACCCGGTGTCCGCCTTCGGCGGCATCCTGGCTTTCAACCGTGCGCTGGACGCGGCGACGGCAGAAGCACTCGCGCAGCAGTTCGCCGAAGTGGTGATCGCGCCCCGCGTCGAGCCCGAAGCGCAGCAGGTGCTCGCCCGGAAGGCGAACGTCCGGGTGCTGGCGGTACCGCTCACGCACGCGGCGCAGGCGCACGATTACAAGCGCGTGGGCGGCGGCCTGCTGGTGCAGACTAGCGACTCGAAGGTCTTGCAGAAAGGCGACTTCAAGCCGGTGACAAGGAAGGTACCCACCGAAGCGCAATGGGTCGACCTGACGTTCGCCTGGTGCGTCGCCAAGTACGTCAAGTCGAACGCCATCGTTTTCTGCGGCGCAGGCATGACCCTGGGCATCGGCGCCGGGCAGATGAGCCGCGTCGACAGCGTGCGCATCGCAGCGCTCAAGGCGGCCAACGCGAAGCTCGCACTTGCGGGGTCGGTGGTTGCATCGGACGCGTTCTTCCCGTTCCGCGACGGGCTCGACGTGCTGGCAGACGCAGGCGCAGCGGCGGTGATCCAGCCCGGCGGCAGCGTGCGCGACGACGAGGTGATTGCCGCCGCCGACGAGCGCGGCCTCGCCATGGTGTTCACCGGCGTGCGTCATTTCAGGCATTGATGCGCAACGGCAGGCATTGATGCGCAACGGCAGGCATTGATGCGCAACGGCAGCCACTGAAATGAAGCTCCTCGTGATCGGCTCCGGCGGGCGCGAGCACGCGATCGCCTGGAAGCTCGCGCAGAGTCCGCGCGTGCAGGTCGTCTATGTCGCGCCCGGCAACGGCGGTACCGCGACGGAGCCGAACCTCGAGAACGTCGCAATCACGGACATCGCTGAATTGGTATCTTTTGCCAAACGCGAAAGCATCTACGTCACCGTAGTCGGCCCGGAAGCGCCGCTTGCCGCCGGCGTAGTCGACGCCTTCCGCGAGGCCGGACTGAAAATCTTCGGGCCGACGCGCGCGGCCGCGCAGCTCGAATCATCCAAAGACTTCGCCAAGTCCTTCATGGTGAAGCATGGCATCCCGACCGCGCTGCACCGCAGCTTCCTCAGCGCCGATTTTGCCAAGGGATTCGTGTCGCAGCGCGGCGCACCGATCGTCATCAAGGCCGACGGCCTTGCCGCCGGCAAGGGCGTCGTCGTGGCAGCGACGGTGGCCGAAGCGCATGGCGCGATCGACCGCATGATGAACGACAAGGCGCTGGGCGAGGCGGGAAGCCGCGTCGTGGTGGAGGAGCTCCTCGAAGGCGAGGAAGCGAGCTTCATCGTGATGAGCGATGGCGTGAACGTGCTGCCGCTCGCCACGAGCCAGGACCACAAGCGCCTGTGCGACGGCGACCAGGGCCCGAACACGGGCGGCATGGGCGCCTACTCGCCGGCGCCGGTGATCACGCCGAAGATCCACGCGCGGGTCATGCGCGAGATCATCATGCCGGCAATCCAGGGCATGGCGCAGGACGGCTCCGCGTATGTGGGCTTCCTTTATGCGGGCCTGATGATCGACAAGGCGGGCAATCCCAGGACGCTGGAATTCAACTGCCGCCTCGGCGACCCGGAAACCCAGCCCATCATCCTGCGGCTCAAGTCCGACCTCCTCGAGCTGGTGGAGCGCGCGATCGCTGGCAACCTCAAGGATGTCGAGGTGGAATGGGATCGACGCACCGCGCTCGGCGTGGTGCTCGCCGCGCAGGGATACCCCGATGAGCCGCGCAAAGGCCACAACATCAGCGGCCTGCCCAAGCCAACCCCTGACTGCCGCGTATTTCACGCCGGCACGCGCCTCGACGGCAAAAGCGTCGTCACCAACGGGGGGCGCGTACTGTGCGTCACCGCGCTCGGCGATTCGGTGCGCATGGCGCGCACCCGGGCCTACGAGGCAGTCGAGAAGATCCGCTTCGATGGCATGCAGTACCGCAAGGACATCGGCCACCGGGCGCTGAAGAAGCCGTAGCCATGGCGTACGCGTATTTCGCCGGACTCCAGGAGCGGATCGTTGCAGCGCTCGAGCAGGCGGACGGCAAACCGTTCAGCCGCGACAGCTGGGACCGTGCCGAAGGCGGCGGCGGCATCACGCGCGTGCTCGAGGAAGGCAACGTCTTCGAGCGCGGCGGGGTCAACCTTTCCCGCGTGCACGGCACCCGGCTGCCGCCCTCCGCCACCGCCGCCCGGCCGCAGCTCGCCGGGCGTTCGTACGAAGCCATGGGCGTGTCGCTCGTCCTGCACCCGCGCAATCCCTATTGCCCGACCGTGCACATGAACGTGCGCCATTTCTCGGCCGGCGATACCTGGTGGTTCGGCGGCGGCATGGACCTCACGCCGTACTACGGCTTCGAGGAAGACGCGCGCCATTTCCACGCCACCTGCAAGCAGGCGCTCGCGCCCTTCGGCGCCGGCTACTACCCCCGCTTCAAGCGCTGGTGCGATGACTACTTCCGCCTCAAGCACCGCAACGAGCCGCGCGGCATCGGCGGCATCTTCTTCGACGACCTGGCCGATCGCGACCTCGATTTCTCCTTCGGCCTCGTGCGCTCGGTAGCCGACGCGTTCCTCGAAGCCTACCTGCCAATCCTCGAGCGCAGGAGAGCCACTCCCTTTACCGAAAGGGAAAGAAGCTTCCAGCTCTACCGCCGCGGGCGCTACGTGGAATTCAACCTGGTCTACGACCGCGGCACGCTCTTCGGCCTGCAGTCCGGCGGCCGCACCGAATCGATCCTCATGTCGCTCCCGCCCCAGGCCGCCTGGCGCTACGACTGGCAGCCCACTTCCGGGTCTCCCGAAGAAAAGCTCTACACCGACTTCCTGCGGCCGCGCGACTGGGTCTGATGCCGGCAGTCGACACCCTAGTCTTCCCTTCCAAAGTGGACGCATGGCTCGCGGCGATTGTCGTCGTCGCGGCCGTAGCCGCCCTTTGCGTCACGGGCGCGTTGCTCGTGAGCGACGTGCCGTCCCGGTTGCCCCTGGCCGTCTTTCTCGGAGCGATCGGCGGCGTGCTGCCGTTATGGGTAATGGGGGCCACGCGCTATATCGTCGGCCCCGGAGAGCTCAGAATCGTGAGCGGCCCTTTTCGCTGGCGCGTGCCGCTGAGCGAGATCCGGGCCGTAACGCCCACGCGCAATCCCCTGTCGAGCCCGGCGCTTTCCCTGGACCGCCTGCGCATCGAGTATGGCCGCGGTAAGTGGATCATGATATCTCCGCGCGATCGGCAAGCTTTCGTGAGCGAGCTGCGGCGGCGAGGCGCGCCGATAGATGAAGTAGCGACGTGAAATCGATGAAGGCCACGACATACGACGCTCCCTTTCCGCCAGCATTATCTGGGGCGTGCAAACCCACTTCAGGAGAATTCCATGGGGGCGATGAACGAGTTCAAGGTCCTCGATCCGAACGGCCACACCCGGACCAGCTGGGACACGACCAGCGCCGAGGAGGTGGAAAACGCGCGTCGCGTCTTTAACGACCTGATGAGCCGCGGCTACCGCGCGTTCCGCGTCGATACAGGTGCCGGAGAAGGCCAGCCACGCAGCACGTTCGATCCAAAGGACAAGGAAACCTTGCTGGTTCCGCCCATCCGGGCCGGCTGAGGAGTCGTCCCGCGTGCGCCTTTTCCGCTACGTACGCAATGGGCTGGAGCGCATGCTCGCGATGGAGCGCTTCGCGGAGATGGGCCTCTACGAGGATCGGCGGGCGCGCGAGCGTGCCCGCCAGCTTTTGCTCCGGTGCCTCACGCCGGGGCAACGCGCCGAGTTCGAGCGCACCGGCACCTTCAAGGTTCGCGGCCGCAGCGGCCAGCACTATCGCATCACGTACGGCACGACGGCCAACATAGAGGTGCTTGCGCCGTCGGGAACGGTCTGTCGCCGCCTGTGCGCCGGGCCGGTAGGCGTGCCGATCCCTGCCATGATGCTCGCGCAAAAGCTGATGCTCGAGACGCAGGAGGCCGAGTTCGTGCGCATCGCGGCGCGTGGCCCCGGCACCACGCCGGCGGCCGGCTTCCCGCAGTTCAGCGGCTAAGGTCGGGTCCCCAAAGTCGTCTGGAAGCTAAAGCCGCGCCTTCGACGAGGGCGCGCAGCTTCTTGAAGGCAATGCCGGCCTCCACCTTGCCGTATCCGGCGAAGGTACCGAAGCCGCAGTCGCTGCCGGCGAGGACGCGCTCGCGCCCGACGATGGCGGCGTAGTGCTCGATGCGCTGCGCCACCAACTCGGGATGCTCGACGTAGTTCGAGCACGTATCGAGCACGCCGGGAATCAGCAGCACGTCGTCGGGCAGCCGCGCATCGCGCCACACCGTCCACTCGTGCTCATGGCGCGGGTTGGCGGCCTCGAAGGAAAAGGCACGCGCCTTGGCCTTCAGCACGATCGGCAGGATGCGCGAGAGCTCGATGTCGTGGTCGTGCGGGCCTTCGTAGTTGCCCCAGCAGACATGGATGCGCACGCTGTCGCGCGGCACCCGTGCGAGCGCGTGGTTCAGCGCCTCCACGTGGAAGGCGGCTCGCGCGAGGAAAGCATCGTCGCTCAGCTCCTGGAAGCCGGTGTGGCGCGCCATGGCGAGGTCCGGGCAATCGACCTGCAGCACGAAGCCCGCGGCGGCGATGGCCTCGTACTCGATCCTGAGCGCCTCGGCGAGCGCTTCGATGTAGGCCTCGTGGGATGGGTAGTGCGCATTCGGCATGAACGCAGCCACGACGCCGGGCGAAGCTGCGTTCATGAAGGCTTCCGCGCGCGGCACGGCCTCGAGCGCCGCCCGCAGATGCGCCAGGTCCTGCTCCAGCGGGGCTCCATCCCTGAGCGCCACGGGCGCGGTGCACAGCATGCGCTTCTCGCGCCTCGGGCCCAGGAAGGCTTTCATCCGCTCGCGGAAGTCCGGGTGGTCGCGCAAGTCGAGGTGGGTCTTCGGCCGGTGTTCGCCGCCGAAGCCGGCATAGCGGTCCTTGATGTACGTCGAATAGCTGATCTTGCTGGTCTCGCCGTCGCTCACCACGTCGATGCCCGTTTCGGCCTGGCGCCGCACGATGTCGAGCACGCCCTGGCGCATCGTGCGCTCGAACTGCACGCCATCCAGCGGCTCGCCGCGCTCCTTGCGCAGCAGCCACTCGACCACGGCGGGCGGCCGCGGCAGGCTGCCCACGTGGGTGGTGAGGATGCGCTCGAGGCTTGCCTTCAAGCGAGCTCTGCGGCGCGGCGGTAGTGCTGCTGCGCATCCTCGGGCTTTCCCAGGCGCTCGGCGAGGCGCGCGAGCTCGAGGTGGGCAAAGCGGCTTTCCTCGAACGACAGGCTGGCCTCCAGGAAGCTGCTCGCCTTGCCCCAGAGCTCGGCCTGCCCGCACAGCCGCCCAAGGGTGGCGAGCAGCTGTGCATCGCGGTTGCGCTCCAGCAGCCAGCGCTCGGCCCGCTCGATGCGGGCGCGCGCTTCGGCCGCACGCTCCGCGTCGCTCAGCTTGTCCGGAAGCTCTCCATACAGGGCCACGAGCTGCGGCGTCCATTCGGCCGACAGCGCACGATCCAGGATATCGCGCGCGAGCGGCGCCAGCCCGAGCACGGTGGCATGGCGCGCGCCGGCGGCGGCGACCCGCGGATGCAGCTGGTCGCGCGCGTCGACCTCGCGCCAGCGGCGGGTGAAGGCGTCCGGGTCGGTCGCCGAGCGCGCCAGCAGCTCGACCGTGGCCTGGATCTTGTACTCCTCGGCTACCGCGGGCGCGATGGCATCGCGCTTGCCGAGCTGGTTGGCGAGGCGCAGCACCTCGTCCCAGGCGCCGGCGCCGCGCTCGGCACGCAATAGCATGCGCGTTGTGGCGATCTGCTTCGGACCCGCATCCTCCAGGTTGCGCAGGGCGTCGCGCGCCGCGGTGAAATCCCGGTCCTCGAGCGCCAGCTCGGCGCGGCTCACGAGCACTGCGGCATGCACGTCCTGGCCGGCCGCCTCGGCCCGCTCCAGCCAGTGGTCCCGTCGCTGGAAGTCGCGCATCTGGTGCGCGGCCCTCGCAGCCAGAAGCGCGGCGACCCCGCGGTTGGGGCCGCCGTCGAACGCGATGGAAGCCTCCTTCTCGGCCCGCGTATAGCGGCCCTCGTAGTAGGCCTGGAGCGCCGCCGCCATTGCGGCGTGCGCCCGCTCCCTGCGCCGGCGCGCACGGTAGGCACTCACATAGGTGGGCAGTGAAAGCGTGTGCGAGAGAAGCCGAACCAGGACGTAAAACGCGACGAACGCCGCCAGCAGGGCGATGCCGAAGAACAGCATCGTCACTTCCACGCGATAGGGCGGATAGATGAACAGGACGTAGCCGTTATCAACGCGGCCGAGCATCACCAGCCCGACGGCCGCCGCGAACACCGCGAGCAGCCAGAAGAGCGATTTCATTGCGGGTTTCGCTCGCCGCGCGACTTGAAGCCACGCACCGCTTCGAGGCTTTCCGAGATGTTCGGCATCTCGAAGCTGAAGGTCGAGGCGGACAGCTGCTCGAGCTGGGCGAGCGCGTCCGCCGTCTGCTTCGAGCCCTGGTCGAAATAGCGCCCGATCCAGCTCTGCGCCGTCCGCAGGTCTTCGCGGTAGCCCGCCTCGTCGCGTGCCAGGAGGTTGAGCCGCGCGTTCAGGAGGCGCAGGCGCAGGTTTTCCCGTACGAAGTACGCCTGCGACGGCGGCAACAGCGGCGGCTCGGGCGCGTCCACCTTGCGCACCACGACGAGCTGCCGCAGCTCGGTCCACACCTCGGACCCCAGCCGCGCCCAGAAGCCGCGCTCGTCGGTGCCGGGGACGTCCTTCGCTGCGCCGACCCGCTCTGCGCGCTCGTCGAAGGCGAGCGGCATCGAGTCCACCTGCGCGGCGAGGCGGTCCAGGCGCAGGCTCATGCCCGGAAGGTCAAGCGCGGGAAGCGCCTTCAAGCGCTCGATGTCGCGCGACAAGGCGCGGCGGATCGGCACGAATTGCGGCCGGTCGGCGCGCGCCAGCCTGGCCTCCGCAAGCTGCAGGGCGAGCAGGGCCGCGCGCACGTTGCCCGCGAGCTGCAGCTGCTGCGAGGCGATGGCGAGCACCTGCTCGATCTCCGCAAGCTGCCATTCGTCGCGGTTGCGCGATAGATCCTGGTACAGCGCCTCCAGCGCGAGCTGCTGGCTTTGCGACTCTGCGAAGCGCGACTCGAGCTGCCCAACCTTCGCCTGGGATTCGCGCAGCGCCTCCTGCGCCTGGCGCGCCACCGAGCGTGCCTCGCGCGCGTCGTTCTCGATGTCGCGCAGGCGGCGCGCGAGCTCGGCCTGGGTGGCGTCGATGCGCTGCCGCGCGTCCAGCCAGAACACCGCCGCCAGGGCCGCGGCGAGCAGGATGGCGATCAGCAGCAGCAGGGGGACCCTCGACCTGCGCGGGGTTGCGGGCTCGTCGTTCATGCGGGGAGCAAAGTATGCCACCAGCCGCTCGACGAGCTCCCGATCTCCGGGTCCGCCGACCAGGACCTCTCGCATGCCCATGTCGCGCGCGTGCTGCGCGATGCGCTCGTGCGTCGCAAAAACCGGCGTCTGCGCGAGACGCGTTCGGCCTGTTTCCCCCAGCAGCTCCAGGAGATTGTCCAGGCCCTCGGCGGAGGACAGGCTGACCGCTTGCACTTCGTTGCGCGCCCAGGCGTCGAGCAGCGGCCCGCTGTCGGCCTGTGGCAGCGCGCGCCGGTAGCATTCCACGTAATCGACGCTCGCGCCCCGGGCCGCGAGCGTGTCTCCCAGCAGCTCGCGCCCGCCCTCTCCACGGAAGATCACCACATGCTTGCCCGCCACCTCGTGCATCGGCGCGAGCGCCAGCAGGGCCTCGCTGTCGGCGCCGATCTCCGGTGCCAGCACGTCGGCGACGCCGTGCCGCTCCAGGGCGCGCCGCGTGCCGCGGCCCACTGCCGCCGCGCGCAAGCCCTGCGGCCAGCCTTCCAGCTTCCCGAACACCTTGTGCACGGCCGTCGGGCTGGCGAATACCGCAAGCGCGACGCCTTCCAGCGGCGGTAGCCGCCAGCCGGGCACGTCCTGTATCTCGATCGCGGGGAAGCGCAGGGCGCGCCCGCCCTGCGCTTCGATGAGGCCAACCAGGCCGTCGGCCTGGCCGGCGGGCCGGGTCACCACGATGCCCTTCGCCTTGAGCGGTTTAGCTGCCAAGCGCGGAAAGTATCTCGGCAGCGCCCTGGCGGCGCAGCTCGGCCACGGCGCGCGCGGCGGCTTCGGCCGGACTGGAACCCTGGCAGTCGGCGCGCGCGATGCGCCGGCCGTCGAGCGAAGCGACCAGCGCGCGCAGCCGAAGCCCGTTCGCCGCCGGCTCCGCATAGGCGCCGAGCGGCACAGTGCAGCTCCCGCCCAGCGCCCGGCTCACCGCGCGTTCGCCCGCAACGCAGCGCGCGGTCGCTTCGTCATTCAAGGCTTCGACGAGCTTTCTCACGTCGTAGGCAGACTCCAGGCACTCGATTCCCATGGCGCCTTGCCCCGGTGCGGGAAGGCTGTCTGCAACGTCCAGGGGCGCGCCGATGCGCCCGGCAAGGCCCAGGCGCACCAGGCCGGCCACGGCGAGGATGGCGGCGTCGTACTCGCCGCGATCCAGCTTGGCAAGGCGCGTCTCGACGTTGCCGCGCAGCAGGCGCACCTGGAGGGCGGGATAGCGCTCGGCAATCTGCGCTTGCCTGCGCAGGCTGGAGGTGCCTACCACTTCACCCGGTTTCATTTCCGACAGGGATTTGTACCGGTTGGAAACGAGGGCGTCGCGCGGATCCTCGCGCTCCATGATGGCGGCAAGCGCGAAGCCGGGCGGCAAATCGGCCGGCACGTCCTTCATCGAATGCACCGCGATGTGGGCGCGACCGTCGGCGAGCGCGTTCTCCAGCTCCTTGACGAACAGCCCTTTGCCGCCCGCCTGGTCCAGGCGCCGGTCGAGCAGCTCGTCGCCGCGCGTCGACATGGGGAGAAGGCTGACGGCGAGCCCAGAATAGCGGGCCTCCAGCCGCTGTTTCACGTGCTCGGCCTGCCACAGCGCGAGGCGGCTGCGCCGCGTGGCGATGACGAGCGATTTACTTGTCAGAGAGCAGCTCCTTTACCAGCGGCCATTGCCGGCGGCTGACCGGAAGACGCTCCTCCAGGCCCTCCAATACCACTTGCCAGTGCGGCTCGTCCTCACCGCCGCCGGTGCGCTCGAAGCCACGGACCGCGGCGCGCGCCACCAGGCAGTTGCGATGAATGCGCACGAAGGTGTCGGCGAACTCGCGCTCGAGCGCGATGAGCGCCTCCTCGATGAGGTGCTCGCGCGCGCGCGTGCGTACCGTCACGTACTTCTGCTCGGCGCGCAGGAACAGGATCTCTCCCACCGGGACGAGCGCGATGCGGTTGCGCTCGGCCACCGAAAGGTACTCACGCGGCGCGGCGGAGGCCCTGGCGAGCTGCTCGCGCGCCGGCGCGGACGCCTTCTTCAGCGCCGCGGCGAGCCGCTCGGCGCGCACCGGCTTGAGCAGGTAGTCGAGCGCGTTCAGCTCGAAAGCCTCCACGGCATGACGGTCGTGGGCGGTAACGAACACCACCGTGGGCGGCGGCTCCAGGCTGGACAAGTGGCGCGCGACCTCGAGCCCGTTGACGCCCGGCATGTAGATGTCGAGCAACAGCACCTGGGCGCCGCTCTGCGGGAAGCGCTCGATCGCTTCGAGGCCGTTGCGCGCCTCGCCGGCGAGCTCCGTGGGAACCTCGGCGGCGATGTCGCCCAGGAGCTCCTTCAGGCGCTCGCGCGCCGGCTCCTCGTCGTCGGCGATGAAGACCTTGATCATGCGCCCGCCGGACGGGGATCGGGCTTGTAAGGCATTTCGATCTCCACACGGTAGCGCGCGTCGCTGGCGCTCGTCTTGATGCGCGCCTCCGCGTCGAAGAACAGCGCGAGGCGCTCGCGGATGTTGTCGAGCGCCATGCGGTTGCCGGCCCGCCGCTGCTGCTCCTCGATGTACGGGTTCTCGATGCGCGCGAACACCCGGTCGCCGCGCCGCTCGATGTGCACCAGCACCTCGCCGGTCGCGGTGCCCGGCTCGACGCCGTGGAACACCGCGTTCTCCAGCAGCGGCTGCAGCACCAGCGGCGGCAGCAGCGCGTCGGAGGGCGCGGCGTCGAGCTCCCAGGTGATGCGCAGGCGCTCGCCCAGCCGCAGCTGCTCCAGCCCAGCGTAGCGCTCGAGCAGCGCGATCTCGTCGGCAAGCCGCACGAACTGGCGCGGTTCCGCCATCAGCGTGCGGAAGAGATCGGCGAGATCCTCCAGCGCACGCTCGGCGCGCCTGGGGTCGCGACGGATGAGCGCGAGCACGGCGTTGAGGCTGTTGAACAGGAAGTGCGGCCGGATGCGCGCCTGCAGCGCTTGCAGCCTCGCCTCCACCAGGGCCGGGGAGTAGGCCTTGGCGAGCAGCCGCAGGTAGCCGAGCAGGCCGGCGGCGATGACCCCGCTCAGGACGATGGAGCGCGCCGGCATCGGCGCTGGCTCGGTGGACACCTGCACCACGAGCAGCTGGTAGCCGACGGTGAGCGCCATCACCAGCAATACGGCGGCGGCGCAGCCCGTCCAGTACCTCAGTCGGGAAAGGAGGGGGGACAAGGCCGCCAGGACGACCAGCTGGAGCAGTAACAGCGGCTCCAGATAGGCGGCGACATGCACGAACTGCTCGACCGCGACCGTGAAATTCGACGCAGCGAACACCACGCCGAGGGCAGCCAGCATGTTCACCGCCAGCAGGATGCGTGCGATAACCCCCAGGTTGCGGAAATCCGGCAAAAGGTCCGGATAGGGGCTTTGCCTTATACTGGCCATAGTTAGGCGGGTGTCTTCACCCGTATTCTGATGCCAAAAAAGAAAACCTGGTCGGGGCGCTTCAGCGAGCCGGTGGACGAGCTGGTCAAGCGCTTCACGGCCTCGGTTTCTTTCGATCGCCGCCTCGCCAAGTATGACATCGAAGGCTCCCTTGCCCACGCGCGCATGCTGGCGGCGCGGGGCATTCTGCCGCGGCGGGACCTGACCGCCATCGAGCGCGGGCTCGCCCGCATCCGGCGCGAAATCGAGGCCGGCAGCTTCGAGTGGTCCCTGGATGCCGAGGATGTGCACCTCAACATCGAGCGCCGCCTGACGGCGCTCGCGGGCGACGCCGGCAAGCGGCTGCACACCGCCCGCTCGCGCAACGACCAGGTGGCCACCGACCTGCGCCTCTGGCTGCGGGCGGAGATCGACGAGATCCTGAAGCGCATCGCGGCGCTCGAGCGGGCACTGCTGGCGCAGGCGGCGCGTCACGCGGGGCTCGTAATGCCCGGCTTCACGCACCTGCAGGTCGCCCAACCGGTGACGTTCGGCCACCACCTCCTTGCCTACTTCGAAATGCTGGAGCGTGACCGGGAAAGGCTCGCCGAGATTCGCTCGCGGGTGAACCGGCTGCCATTGGGAGCGGCGGCGCTCGCCGGCACGAGCTTCAGCATCGATCGCAACCGCGTGGCGCGCGAGCTCGGCTTCGAGGCGCTGTGCGAAAACTCGCTGGATGCGGTGTCCGACCGGGACTTCGCCATCGAATTCTGCGGCGCGGCCGCGCTGGTGATGGTGCATCTGTCGCGGCTTGCCGAGGAGCTGGTGCTCTGGTCGAGCCCGCGGTTCGGCTTCGTGCGGCTGCCCGACCGATACTGCACGGGCTCGTCGATCATGCCGCAGAAGAAGAATCCCGACGTGCCGGAGCTGGTGCGGGGAAAGAGCGCGCGCGTGATCGGGTCGACCGTGGCGCTGCTCACGTTGATGAAGGGCCAGCCGCTCGCCTATAACAAGGACAACCAGGAGGACAAAGAGCCCGTTTTCGACGCGGTCGACACGGTGAAGGATTCACTTGCCGTGTTTGCCGGCCTGGTGGCCGGACTGCAGCCCGTGCCGCGCGCCATGCGCGCTGCCGTACTCGAAGGACACGCGACCGCGACCGACCTTGCCGATTACCTGGTACGCAAAGGCCTGCCTTTCCGCGATGCGCACGAGGCCGTGGCGCGCGCGGTGCGCGAGGCCGAGCGCGTCGGGCGCGACCTTTCCGCCCTGCCCCTTGCGACGCTCAAGCGCTTCTCGGCCAAAATCGGCCCGGACGTGAAGCGCGTGCTCACGCCCGAAGGCTCGCTCGCGGCGCGCAACCACGTGGGCGGCACCGCGCCCGCCCAGGTGCGCGCGGCCATCGCGCGCGCCCGCAAGCGCCTCGCGCGCAGCTAGCCTTGGACCAGGTCGCCAACTACCCGGTCGTAAGCAAGCTCGGCGAAGGCGCCACCTCGGAGGTGTTCCTGTGCAACGATCCGTTTCGCGGACGGCAGGTGGCCGTCAAGCGCATCTTTCCCGAGGCGCTGCGCGACCCGGTGCGCGGCCGCCTTTTTCGCAAGCTGTTCTTCACCGAGGCGTCGCTCGCCGGCAAGCTGCAGCACCCGCATATCGCCCAGATCTTCGATGCCGGCATCGGCGAGGACTCGGGCTACATCGTCATGGAATACGTGCCAGGCGGCACCATGGAGCGCTTCTGCGCTCCGGAGAACCTCCTGCCCATCGAGCAGGTGCTCGAGATCGCGTTCAAGTGCGCGCGGGCGCTGTCCTTCGCCCACAGCCAGGGCGTTACGCACCGGGACATCAAGCCCGGCAACATCCTGTATGCGGCCGGGCCGGCCGACGTGCGCATCGGTGACTTCGGCCTGGCGATGAACCGCGGCGCGGAGACCACCCAGGTCACGGGGGTGGGCTCGCCGGCGTACATGTCGCCCGAGCAGATCCGCGACGAGCTGGTCGACTACCGCACCGACCTGTATTCCCTCGGCGTGGTGATGTACCAGATGCTCACCGGGCGGCTGCCGTATCGCGGCACCAACAAGTTCAGCATCATTTTCCAGATCACCCAGTACGACCCGCCGCCGCCGTCGTCGCTGCGGCCGGAGGTGCCGGTATCGCTCGATCGCATCGTGCGCCGGGCGATGCAGAAAGACGCCTCCAAACGCTACCAGAGCGGCGACGAGCTCGCCGAGGACCTGATCGAGGCGCTGCGCGGCGGGCTCGGCGCGGGCCGCCGCGAGGAATTCGGCGACGCGGACAAGTTCGTGGCGCTGCGCAACATGGCCTTCTTCGTCCCGTTCGCCGACCCGGAGCTGTGGGAAGTCATCGCCATGGCGCAGTGGGATCGCGTACCCGGCGGCACGCCGCTCATGCGGGAAGGCGAGCAGGGCGACTTCTTCTGCATGGTGATCCAGGGGGAAGTGCAGGTCAGCAAGAACAAGAAGCTGCTGTCGGTGCTCGGGCCGGGCGAGTGCTTCGGCGAGATGGCGTACCTTTCGGCGAGCGGCCACGAGCGCGGCGCCACCGTGACGGCGGGGCGCGATTCGCGCATCATGCGCGTGAAGGTGGCGGACCTCGGCAAGTCCTCCACGGATTGCCGCAGCAAGTTCGACCGCGCCTTCATCGGCATCCTGGTCGAGCGCCTCAACCTTGCCAATACCCGCCTCACTACGAGCTGAGCTCGGCATAGAAGGCGAAGCGCCGGCATCCGGCGGCTGCATCCACGACTGCTACCGGGTGCAGTTAGGCGGTCGCAGCCGCTTTCTGAAGTGCAATTTGCAGGAGCACGCGAGCGCGTTCGCCGCCGAGGCGGACGGCCTGCGCGCGCTGCGCGCGGACGGCCTGCGCGCGCCTGCGCCGATTTCCCACGGGGTCGCCGGCGGACGGGCGTACCTGCTCATGGAATTCCTCGACCTCAAACGCCGCGGTGATTTCGCCGCGCTCGGGCGCATGCTCGCGCACAGTCACAGGAGGCCCGGCGAGCGCTTCGGCTGGCACCGCGACAATTACATCGGAGCCACGCCGCAGGCCAATGCCTGGTGCGACGACTGGGCGGAGTTCTGGCGCAAGCGACGCATGGAGCCGCAGCTCGCGTTGGCGAAGAAGAACGGGTTTGATGTCGAAGCTCCTCCCTTCGACGTTCTCGAAGGCCATGCGCCGCAACCGTCTCTCCTCCACGGCGACCTGTGGAGCGGCAACGTCGGCTTCACGCCGGAGGGACCGGCGCTCTTCGATCCCGCCGTGTACTACGGCGACCGCGAGGCGGACCTCGCCATGACCGAGCTGTTCGGAGGATTTCCGCCGGAGTTCTACGAGGCTTACCGGGCGGCGCTACCCCTGGACCCGGGATACGAAAAGCGCAAGGCGCTCTACAACCTCTACCACCTGCTCAACCACCTGAACCTGTTCGGCGCAGGCTATCTCGGGCAGGTGCAGGCGACTCTAAGGAATCTCTGAAAAAGCGGCAGATGGTCGTTCCCGCGCCGGCGGGAACCCATGCTTTTCAAAAAAAGAAAACTGGACCCCCGCCTTCGCGGGGGAACGTCACCCCCGAGTGATCTTGTCGGGGGCGACTTTTCCAGACCTTCCCTCTAGGCCTTTTGTTTCTCCGTTAGGAGTTTCTGCAACTCGCCGCTCTGGTACATCTCGCGCATGATGTCCGAGCCGCCCACGAACTCGCCGTTCACATAGAGCTGCGGAATGGTCGGCCAGTTGGCGTACTCCTTGATGCCCTGGCGGATCTCGGCGTCGGCGAGCACGTTGACGGTGTGGAAGTCCTGCACGCCGCAGGCGTTGAGCACCTGCACCGCGAGGGCCGAGAAGCCGCACTGCGGGAACTGCGCCGTACCCTTCATGAAAAGCACGACCGGGTGGCTCTCTACCTGCTGCTTGATGCGCTGTTGGGTGTCCATAGCCTTCATTTTACCTTTCCGGCCGCGACACGGGGGATGCGCGCGAGGTCGGCACAGCCCTCCACGTCTACGAGGCCTGCCTCGGCGAGCAACGTGCGGACCGCCTTGTCCTGTCCCATGCCGTGCTCCACCAGCAGCCAGCCGCCCGGTGCCAGGTGGCGCGGCGCCTCCCGGGCTATCTCCCTGATGGCGTCAAGGCCATCTGCGCCGGAAGTAAGCGCCAGGCGGGGCTCGAAGCCGAGGTCGCGGAGATGCGCATCGCCCTCGGCTACATAGGGGGGGTTGGCCAGAATAAGGTCGAAGCGCTCGCCGGCGAGCGGCTCGAACCAGCGCCCGTGGCGGAATTCAATCCCGAGGTTGTGCTTCACCGCGTTTCGTTGCGCGACGGCGAGTGCGGCGGCGCTGGATTCCACGGCCACCACGCGGGCAGCGGGCCGCTGCTGCTTCACCGCCAGGGCAATGGCGCCCGACCCCGTGCCCAGGTCGACGAGCGAGGAAAAATCGCGCTGCAGCGCCAGGTCGACCAGCAGCTCGGTCTCGGGGCGCGGGATCAGCACCGCGGGGTTCACGGCGAGGTCCAGTCCGTAGAACTCCTTGCGGCCGAGGATGTACGCGACGGGTTCGCCTCGGGCTCTCCGCTCGATGTACTCCCTGAATTTCCCTTCGACTTCCGGCGGCAGTGCCCTTTCGGGAAAAGCTATGACGCTGGCTTCCGAAAATCCGGCGGCCGCGGCGAGCAGCAGCCGGCCTTCCCGGACATCGATGGAAAGCGAGCGGAGGGCTTCTTCGACCGTCAAGCCGCTTCTTCGGCGAGCTGGGCGAGCTGCTCGGCCTGCTGCTCGGCCGACAGGGCGTCGATCAGCTCGTCGAGCTCGCCGTCCATGATGCGGTCGATCTTGTAAAGGGTGAGGTTGATACGGTGCTCGGTGACACGGCCCTGCGGAAAGTTGTAGGTGCGAATGCGCTCGGAACGGTCGCCCGAGCCGATCAGCGACTTGCGCGTGGAGGCGGTCTTCGCCTGCTGCTCGCGCAGCTGCTTGTCGCGGATTTTCGCCGCCAGCACGCCGAGCGCCTTTTCCCGGTTCTTGTGCTGCGAGCGCGAATCCTGGCATTCCACCACGATGCCGGTCGGCAAGTGGGTGACGCGGATCGCCGACTCGGTCTTGTTGACGTGCTGGCCGCCCGCGCCGGAAGCGCGGAAGGTGTCGATGCGCAGCTCCGCCGGGTTGAGGACCACGGCATCGACGGCATCCGCTTCCGGCAGCACCGCCACCGTGCAGGCCGAGGTGTGGATGCGTCCCTGCGCCTCGGTTTCCGGCACTCGCTGCACGCGATGGCCGCCCGACTCGAACTTGAGCTTGGAGTACGCGCCCTGCCCCACGATGCGCGCGATCACTTCCTTGTAGCCGCCCAGCTCCGAGGGGCTCTCGGAAATGATCTCGACCTGCCAGCGCTGGCGCTCGGCGTAGCGCAGGTACATGCGGAAGAGCTCGCCGGCGAACAGGCTCGACTCGTCGCCGCCGGTGCCGGCGCGCACCTCCAGGAAAATATTGCGCTCGTCGTTCGGGTCCCGCGGCAGCAGCGCCTTCTGCAACTCTCCTTCCAGGCGCTCCATCGCGGCGCGCGCCTTCTTCAGCTCCTCTTCCGCGTACGCCTTCATGCTGGCGTCGGCCGACATCTCGCGCGCCTCGCCGGCGTCGCGCTCGGCCTGCCGGTAGCTTTCGTAGAGGGACACCAGCGTGGCGACCTCGGCATGCTCGCGCGACAGCCTCTTGAACTGCTCCATGTCGCGCGTGGCGTCCTCGGACGCGAGCAAGCCGTTGATGTCGCTCAGGCGCCCGACGAGGCTGTCGAGCTTGGCACGCAGCGAAGGCTTCACTTGATGCGGAAAAGGCGCGCCAGCGTATCGGCCAGCGCACGGCGCTCCTCGCCGGCCGTGTCGTTCAGCGCCTGCGTCGGCGGGTGCAGCAGCTTGTTGGTGAGTCCCCGCGACAACGCCTCGAGCACGCTCGCGGCATCGTCGCCGCGCGCGAGCAGGCGGCGGGCGTGCTCGAGCTCCTGGCGCCTCGCCTGCTCGCCGTGCTCGCGCAGCGCGCGGATGAGCGGCACGCTCTCGCGTGCCTGCATCCAGTGCATGAACTGGCTCACCTGCGTCTCGATGATCACCTCGGCCTGCTCTACGGCCGCGCGGCGCGCGTCGCGGTTCTCCGACACGATCTGGGCGAGGTCGTCGACCGTGTAGAGGAACACGTCGTCCAGCTCGGCGGCCTCCGGCTCGATGTCGCGCGGCACGGCCAGGTCCACCATGAACATCGGCCGGCGGCGGCGCGCGCGCAGCGCGCGCTCCACCAGTCCCTTGCCGAGAATGGGAAGCGACGAGGCGGTGCACGACACGATGATGTCGAACTCCTGCAGGCGATCGGGCAGCGTGCGCAGCTCGAGCGCCTCGCCGTTGAAGCGGTGCGCAAGGCGCTGCGCACGCTCCAGCGTGCGGTTGGCCACGGCGATGCGCGCGGGCGCCTGCGCGGCGAAATGCGTCGCGCACAGCTCGACCATGTCGCCCGCGCCGATGAAAAGCAGGTTCTGATCCTTGAGGCTGGGAAAGATGCGGGCGGCGAGCTTCACGGTGGCCGCCGCCATGGAAACGCTCGCGGCGCCGATCGTCGTCGTGCTGCGAACCTCCTTGGCGACCGCGAAGGTCCGCTGGAACAGCTTGTGCAGGACCGTGCCCAGCGTGCCGGCCGACTCGGCAGCGCGCGCGGCCTCCTTCATCTGCCCCAGGATCTGCGGCTCGCCCAGCACCATGGAATCCAGCCCTGAGGCCACGCGGAAGGCGTGGCGCACGGCCTGCTCCTTGGGCAGGGTGTAGAGGTAGCGCTGCAGCTCCTCGCGCTCGAAGCGGTGGTAATGCGCCAGCCAGTCGGCCACCTCGGCGGGCGGGCGCTCTGCGGCCAAGTAAAGCTCGGTGCGGTTGCAGGTCGACAGGATGGCGGCCTCCGAGGCGAGCCCGCGCCTTATCTCGGTGAGCGCGTCACGCAGCCGCTCGACATGGAACACCACGCGTTCGCGCACCGTGAGCGGCGCGGTGTGATGGTTGAGACCGAGGGCGAAGAGCGACATGCCGGTTGACCTAAGTCCGCAGATTATATGGCTATAATCCCTTCCCGGATGAACACGCTCGCCCGCATCAAGGATCTGGCCGCGAAGGAGTTCTCGATCGAAGCTCATGGGCTCGATCCGGCGGCACCGCTCGACACACTGGGCATCGACTCGCTCAGCTTCATCGAGTTCATGTTCAAGGTCGAGGAGGAGTTCGGCGTGAGCGTGTCCGACGAGGAGCTCAAGACCATCAAGACGCTCGCTGACCTGGAGCGCCACGTGGCCGCCGCCCTGTCCGCCACCGGCAAGGCCTGATTGCCGGGGAGCAGGGTGCGACGCGTCGCGATCACCGGGGCCGGCGTAGTCTCGCCGCTCGGCAACACCCTCGAGGATTTCCACCAGTCGCTGCGCGCGGCGCGCTCGGGCATCCGCCTGCTGCCCGATGATGTCGCGCAGGGCTCCGGGGTCAAGGTGGGCGCGCTGGTCGAATGGGACCCGGCGCCGATTTTTACGCAGGCCGAGGCGTCCAACCTGGACCGGGTGTCGCAGTTCGCGCTTGCCGCCTCCGCGCAGGCGCTTGCTTCCAGCAGGCTCGACCTGGCCGCCGCCGACCGCGGCCGCATCGGCGTCTACTGGGGCACCGGCATGGGAGGCGCGCACACGCTGGAGGCGAGCTTCAAGACCGTCTACGGCGCGGGCGAATGGCGCGTGCGACCGCTCACGGTCGTCATGGCGATGAACAACGCCGCCGGCTCGAACGTGGCGGTGCGACACGGGCTTGGCGGGCCGTTCGCCAATTTCTCCACCGCCTGCTCGTCATCGGCCATGGCCCTGGGCGAGGCGATGCGCACCATTGCCGCAGGGCGCGCCGACGCCATCGTGGCCGGCGGCGCCGAAGCGCTGCTCGCGCCGGGCACTCTGACCGCTTGGCAGGCGTTGCGTACCCTCGCACCGGCAGATGGGGGTAACGCGGCCGCGAGCTGCAAGCCGTTCGACAAGCGGCGCGCGGGCCTCGTGCTGGGCGAAGGCGCCGCGGCGATCGTGCTGGAGGACGAATCGCGTGCGCGGGCCCGCGGCGCCCGTATCCATGGCTTCCTCACCGGCTACGGCAACACCTGCGATGCAGCGCACATGTCCCGCCCGGACCGAAACGGCCAGACGCGTGCCATGCGCGAGGCGCTTGCCGAGGCCGGGCTGCGGCCGCGCGACATCGGTTACATCAATGCGCACGGCACGGCCACCGCGGTCGGCGACGTCGTCGAGGCGGACGCGATCAACGCGGTGTTCGAAGGCGCCGAGCCGCTCGTCAGCTCGACGAAGTCCATGCACGGGCACCTCCTGGGCGGCGCCGGGGCCCTTGAGTTCCTCGTGGCGTTGCTGGCGCTGGACGAGGGCACCATCGCACCGACAGCATTTCTCGAGCAGCCGGAGCCGGCAATCCGCCTGCGCCATGTTCCGCTGCGCGCGCAGCGCGTCGATCCGCCGCGCGCCGTGATGTCCAATTCTTTCGCGTTCGGCGGCTCGAACGTGGTGCTCGTCGCGGAAAAATAGGGACAGACCCCATTTCAGGAATCTCTGAAATGGGGTCTGTCCCTATTTTTCCGTCTGTAGCAGCCTCTGCAGCGCGGGGAACTCCACCGGCTTGGTGAGGTGGTAGTCGAAACCGGCCGCCGCGGTGCGCACCCGGTCATGTACCTGCCCGTAGCCGGTAATGGCGACCAGGGTCGTAGGCTTCATCTCCGGATCGGCGCGCAGGCTCGCAGCGACGTCGTAGCCGCTGAGGCGCGGCAAGCCGATGTCGAGCAGCAGGTAGTCCGGCTTGTATTCGCGCGCCAGTGCGAGCCCCGCAATGCCGTCGCTCGCCGTCTTCACCTCATGGCCGTCGCACTCGAGCAGCAGGCGCAGCGCATTGGCAGCGTCCTGGTTATCGTCCACGACAAGCACCCTCAGCGCCCTCGGCGGCGGCGGCCGCTCGCTTGTAGTCGCTGGAACAGCGCTGCCGGCAGCCTCTGGCATGCGCACGATGAACTCGCTGCCTTTGCCCGGGCCGGCGCTGCGCGCCTCCACTGTGCCGCCATGCATCGCCACCAGGCGCTGTACCAGCGTCAGTCCTACGCCCAGCCCGCCGTCGGCCCGATCGAGCGCCTGGCGCCCCTGCCGGAAAAGCTCGAACGCGCCGCGGAGCATGTCGGGCTCCATGCCGATGCCATTGTCCTTCACCGTGATCACGGCGGCGCCGTTGTCTCGCCCCGCGTGCACGTCGATGCGGCCGCCCTGCGGCGTATACTTCGCCGCGTTATCGAGCAGGTTCTGCACCACCTGCACGAGGCGCGCCTCGTCGCCGAGCACGACGAGCTCCGGGTCCGGCAGATCCAGGGACAACGCATGGCGCCGCCCCTGCATCCACTGCAGCGAGGCGTCGGCCGCCGAACGGACCACGTTGGTCAAATCGACCGGCGAGCGCTCCAGGGCGATGGCAGAGCGAGTGATCCGGCTCACGTCCACGAGATCGTCGACCAAGCGCGACATTTGCCCGGTCTGACGCTGCAGCACGTCGCGCACCCATTGCTCCGTGGCGTCGGCCGGCGGCTTGCGAGCAAGCAGATGCAGCGCGTTGCTGATTGGAGCCAGCGGGTTGCGCAGCTCGTGGGCCAGCATGGCGAGGAACTCGTTGGTCTGCTGCTCGGCTTTTTCGAGCGCCTCCACACGCTTGCGGTCCGTAAGGTCGCGCGTCACCTCGGCATAGCCGATGAGCGCACCTTGCGCATCGTAGAGCGGCGTCACCACGACGTCGGCCCAGAAGGTCGTGCCGTTCTTGCGCACGCGCGCGCCCTGGTCCTCGAAGCGGCCGTGCTCGCGCGCCATGGCGAGCTCCTGCTCCGGCCACTTCTTTTCGACCGCGTCCCTGGGGTAGAACACCGACAGCGGCCGGCCCATGATCTCGTGCACGCTGTAGCCGGTCATGCGCTCGGCCCCCGCGTTCCAGCTCGCCACGCGGCCGTCGCGATCCACCATGAAAATGGCGTAGTCCTTGACGCCTTGGATCAGCAGGCGGAAGCGCTCCTCGCTGCGGCGCAGGCTTTCCTCGCGCTCGCGCCGCTCGCTCAGGTCGCGCGTGATCTTTGCAAAGCCGCGCAGCTCCCCTTTCGCGTCGCGCAGCGCGGTGATTACGACGTCGGCCCAGAAGCGCCGGCCGTCTTTCCCGATGCGCCATCCCTGATCCTCGAAGCGACCCTGCCGTTCCGCGAGCTCGAGCTGCTGCTCGGGCCAGCGGTGCTGCCTCGCTTCGTCCGGATAGAACCTGGAAAAATGCTCGCCGATAATCTCCGCAGCGCCATACCCCTTGATGCGTTCGGCGCCCGGGTTCCAGCTCGCGACGTGGCCGCTGCGGTCGAGCAGGAAGATTGCGTAGTCGCGCACGCTGTTCACGAGATGCGCGAAAGCGTCTTCCAGGCCGAGGAGGTTCTTGGTCACGGGCGAGAAAAAGTGACGAATATTAAGCGGATCGCTTCGAAGTCGCGCACGTGTAGTGCTTTTCGCGACATCTGCCTTCCCTGAAAAGCAAGAGCCCCGCGAATGCGGGGCTCGCTTGCTACGCCGGAACCGGATCCGGCTGCTGCTGCGGTTTGCGCTCCGGCTTCTCCGGCTCCTGCGGCTTTGCCTCGGGCTTCACGGGCTGGCGCTTCAGCCTCTCCGCCTGCTCCCTCAGCAGCCGCTCATCCCACCAGTGCTCGCACATGGCTCGGTCTCCTTGGGTTGCGAGACCGTTTGATGCTACGCCCGCGCTTCTCCAAATTCAATCCTCACGCGCCGCGCCGCCACTGGCAGCGGAGCCGGGTCGCGTTCGCAGCTTGAGACGCAGGCCGACTGGCGCCATGGTGAGGGCAAGGCGCTCTTGCGGCTCCCGGCCGTCCGGCGTCTGCACGGCTTCGATTTCGAAGCTGCCCAGCAGCATGGCCATCACCATCTTGATCTCGACCATCGCGAGATAGCGGCCCGGGCACAAGCGCGGTCCGGCGCCGAAGGGCATGGCCACGCGTTTCGCGGATGCCGCAGCCTGCGCAGAGTCGCTTAACCAGCGCTGTGGATAGAACGTGTGCGCGTTCGGAAAATGCCTTTCGTCGATCGCCGGCGGCCGCATGAGGCACATCACCAGCGTGCCGGCGGGGACATGGATGCCGTCGACCACCGTGTCGCGCACCGCCTGAGTGGCGTTGATCGGCACGACGGGCTTGAGACGCAGCGTCTCGTTGGCACACGCCTCCAGGAATTTGAGCGCGCCGAGCTGCTCGTACTCCCGCGCAAAGGCCGCCGCCCCGATTACTTGGCGCACTTCCTCGGCCGCGCGTTGCATGACATCGGGGTGGGCATGCATGAGGTAGGTCATCCAGGCGAGCGTGTTGGCGGTCGTGTCCTCGCCGGCGAGCAGCATGGTCATGACATTGCCCGCCACGTCGCCGTCGTCGAGGCCGCTGCCTTCCGCGTCGCGCGCGGCAATCATCGCCTCGATGAGGTTGCCAGGGCGCTGTCGCAGGGCAGGATCCCGATCCATGCGCGCTCGTGCTAGCGTGATGAAGCCGGCGACCGCTTCGTCGAGCGCCGCCAGGTGCCGGTCAAGCTCGCGATCAGCCGGCAGCTTGAAGTAGCGCCAATAAGGCAGGCCGGACATGACTCGCCTGAAAAACGCCGGCAATACCTTGTCCAGGTGGCGCTGGATCACCTCGCCCTCGGACTCGATGGTGTTGATGTCGGCGCCGAAGGCGAGCCCGGCGGTGACATCGACCGTGTATCGCATGAGATCGCTTTGCAGGTCGATCGCCTCGCCCCGTTCGGCAAAGCGGTGCCAGCGCCGCGCGAAGCGCTCAGTAACGCGCACGAGCGCAGGGAAAAAGGACTTCGTATGGCCGGGATCGAAGCTCGCCATCACCATCGGCCGCTGCCGCCGCCAGCGTTCGCCGTTGGCAGCCAATACACCGTCGAAGAGCATCTCCCGCGCCGTCTCGCTGAAGCGCGTGGTGCGCTGGAATGTGTCCGGCCGGTCGCGTAACACCGTAGCGATGGTCTGCGGGTTCGAGGTGACGAGGTACCGGCGGTTGGTGATGCGAAAGCGGAAGCACTCGCCGTACTGGCGGCTCCAATGCTCCAGCACCTGATGCATGCGCGGTGCATCGAGCTGGAGCAGGTTGCCGATCAACGGGAGGCCAAGCGGCCCCGGCAGGTCGGAGAGGCGTCGGGTGGCGGCGGCTGCTGCGCCCGCCCCGGGTTGCAAGGAAGCCATTGGTCCCTCCTCCTGCGTCGGGGTATACGCTCGCGCCGCAGTGCGGTCAATGCGACGCGATCACGACTGGGAGGTTGGTGGCCAAGGGCGGAATCGAACCACCGACACAAGGATTTTCAGTCCTCTGCTCTACCAACTGAGCTACTTGGCCCCGGCTTGCAAGCGTGCCTTTGAAGCGGGAGTACTGCAGGAAGCGGCGGATTATAAGGGTTTCTCGAGGCTGTAGCCGATGCCGCGGACCGTGACGATGCGCACGCCGCCGGGCTCGAGCTTCTTGCGCAGGCGGTGGACGTAGACCTCGATGGCGTTCGGGGATACTTCCTCGCCCCACTCGCACAAGTGCGAGACGAGCTGCTCTTTCGACACCAGCCGCCCGGCGCGCTGCAGGAACACCTCGAGCAGCGAAAGCTCGCGCGCCGAGAGCTCGAGCGGCGCGCCGTTGAGGGTGGCGACGCGCCCGATCTGGTCATACTTGAGCGCGCCGTGATGCAGCAGCGTCGGGCTTCCGGCCATGCCGCGCCGGGTGAGGGCACGCACCCGCGCTTCCAGCTCCGCGAGGTCGAAGGGCTTGGCGAGGTAATCGTCGGCGCCCGCGTCGAGGCCGCGCACCCGGTCGCTCACCGCGTCGAGCGCCGTGAGGATGAGCACTGGAAGGCGGGAATCGCTGCTGCGCAGCCCCCTGAGCACCTCGAGGCCTGATTTCTTGGGCAGGCCGAGGTCGAGGATCAGCAGGTCGAACTCCTCGGCGGCGGAAAGCGCGCTGTCGGCCTCCAGGCCGTTCTTGACCCAATCCACCGCGTAGCCGGACTGGCGCAGCGCCTGGCTCACGCCGTCGGCCAGGACCGCGTCGTCCTCCGCGACGAGAATCCTCATGCAGCCAGTCTATAGGAAGCAGGGGCAAAAAAAAGGGCGCCCGGAGGCGCCCTTCTAATGGATCCCCGCCTGCGCGGGGATAACTCCGCGTAGGCGGAGTTACATGTCCATGCCGCCCATGCCGCCCATGTCGGGCATGCCATGGCCGTGGCCGCCGCCGCCGCCCTTCTTCTCTTCCACCAGCTCCGCCACCATCGCGTCGGTGGTGAGCATCAGGCCGGCGACCGAAGAGGCGTTCTGCAGCGCGGTGCGCGCCACCTTGGTCGGGTCGATCACACCCTGTTGCACCAGATCGCCGTATTCCTCGGTCTGGGCGTTGAAGCCGTAGTTGCCCTTGTTCTCGACCACCTTGTTGAGTACTACCGACGGCTCGGCGCCGCTGTTGTCGACGATGATGCGCAGCGGCTCTTCGAGGGCGCGCATCACGATCTTGATGCCGGCGTCCTGGTCGTGGTTGTCGCCCTTGAGCTTGCCCTCGAGCGCCTGCTTGGCGCGAATGAACGCCACGCCGCCGCCCGGCACCACGCCTTCTTCCACCGCCGCACGCGTTGCGTGCAACGCGTCCTCGACGCGCGCCTTCTTCTCCTTCATCTCGACCTCGGTCGCCGCGCCGACTTTGATCAGCGCCACGCCGCCGGCCAGCTTCGCCACGCGCTCCTGCAGTTTCTCCTTGTCGTAGTCGCTGGTGGCCTCGTCGATCTGGACCCGGATCTGCTTGACCCGACCCTCGATCTGCTTCTTCTCGCCGGCGCCGTCGATGATGGTGGTGTTTTCCTTGGCCGACTCGATCTTCTTCGCGCGGCCCAGGTCTTTGAGCGTGACATTCTCCAGCTTCAGGCCGAGCTCCTCGGAGATCACCGTGCCGCCCGTGAGGATGGCCATGTCTTCCAGCATCGCCTTGCGGCGGTCGCCGAAGCCCGGCGCCTTGACCGCGACGGTCTTCAGGATGCCGCGGATGTTGTTTACCACCAGCGTGGCGAGCGCTTCGCCTTCGACTTCCTCGGCGATGATGAGGAGCGGCTTGCCGGCCTTCGCCACCTGCTCCAGCACCGGCAGCAGCTCGCGGATCGACGAGATCTTCTTGTCGTGCAGCAGGATGTACGGATCCTCCAGCACGGCGATCTGCTTCTCGGGGTTGTTGATGAAGTACGGCGACAGGTAGCCGCGGTCGAACTGCATGCCCTCGACCAGATCGAGCTCGTTCTCGAGCGACTTGCCGTCCTCGACGGTGATCACGCCTTCCTTGCCGACCTTGTCCATCGCATCGGCGATGATCTTGCCGATGTCGGCGTCGCTGTTGGCCGAGATCGAGCCGACCTGCGCGATTTCCTTGGAGCTCGAGCAGGGCTTGGAGATCTTCTTCAGCTCCTCGACCACCGCGATCACCGCCTTGTCGATGCCGCGCTTGAGGTCCATGGGGTTCATGCCGGAGGCGACGAACTTCATGCCTTCGCGCACGATCGCCTGGGCGAGCACGGTTGCGGTGGTGGTGCCGTCACCGGCGACGTCGGAGGTCTTGGACGCCACTTCCTTCACCATCTGGGCGCCCATGTTTTCGAACTTGTCCTTCAGCTCGATTTCCTTGGCGACCGACACGCCGTCCTTGGTGACGGTCGGCGCGCCGAACGAGCGCTCCAGCACGACGTTGCGGCCCTTGGGGCCGAGCGTAACTTTGACGGCGTCGGCCAGGATGTTCAGGCCATGCACCATCCGGGCACGCGCGCCCTCGTGGAAACGTACTTCTTTGGCTGCCATTTGCGTATCTCTCCTATTTCGAATTCGGGTTTGCGGTTACGCGCCTTCGATGACGCCCATGATGTCTTCCTCGCGCATCACGAGGAGCTCCTCGCCCTTGACCTTCACGGTCTGGCCGGAGTACTTGCCGAACAGCACCTTGTCGCCGGGCTTGACGTCGAGGGCGATGAGCTTGCCCTGCTCGTCCTTCTTGCCCTTGCCGACGGCGACGATCTCGCCCTGGTCGGGCTTTTCGGCCGCGGTGTCGGGAATGACGATGCCACCGGCGGACTTGCGCTCTTCCTCGATGCGCTTGACGATCACGCGGTCATGCAATGGACGGATTTTCATGCGATCTCCCAATAAAGAGAAAAAATGATCTAATACAATGGCTTGGATTTCAGATCGAAATCGATGGACCCCGAAGCTTGTTAGCACTCAGTTCCAGCGAGTGCTAATGATAGGGTCGCTGCTGCCTTATTTCAAGGCGCTGATTGTTTCGTTAGCGCTCACTTTCGCTTCGGCGCATGGCGCAAGTCTTCCGGTGCCCGTGCGCCAGGCCCTCGCGGCCGCCGGCATTCCGCAGTCGAGCGCGCACGTGGTTGTACAGGACCTGGCCAGCGGCCGGACCTCCCTCAGCGTCAATGCAAGCGCCTCCGTGAATCCGGCTTCCGTCATGAAGCTCGTGACGACGTTCGCGGCGCTGGAGCTGCTCGGGCCGGCGTATCGGTGGAAGACCGAGGTATATCTCGACGGCGATGACCTCGTGCTTCGCGGCTTCGGCGACCCCAAGCTCGATTACGAAAGCTTCTGGATGCTGTTGCGCAGCTTGCGCGGCCGGGGCTTGCGCGACATCCGGGGTGACGTAGTTCTGGACCGAAGCTGGTTCGGCCCGGTGGCGAACGGCCGGGTCGACGACGACGTCTTCCGGCCCTACAACGTCGACCCGGACGCGCTGCTGGTCAATTTCAAGTCGCTGCGCTTCGTCTTCGTCCCCGAGAACGGCGGCGTGCGCGTATTCGCCGAGCCCTCGCCCCCCGGCCTCGAGCTGTTGAACGCGCTGAAGTTGAGCGAAGGGGGCTGCCCTGAAGGGCGAGCCTTCCGGGAGCTGATCCAGGCGAGCTTCCAGTCGACGCCACCGCGCGCCGCCTTTACTGGCCTGTATCCCGTCGTTTGCGGCGTGCGCGACCTCAACGTGGCTCTGCATCATCCCGAAGACTACGTGGCGGGCATGGTGCGGCTGCTGTGGAGCGAGATGGGCGGCAGTTGGACCGGCCGCGTGCGCAACGGCGTGGCCTCGCCCACCGCGCAACTGGTCTACACGCACGAGTCCGCCTCGCTCTCGGAGGTGGTGCGCGACATCAACAAGTTCTCCAACAACGTCATGGCGCGGCAGCTCTTCCTGACGCTCGCGGCCGAGATGGGCGGCGCGCCGGCCAACCCGGAGCACGCCCGCCAGTCGGTGCGGCAGTGGCTCCAGCTGAGGAAAATTTCGGCACCCGAGCTGGTAATCGACAACGGCTCGGGCTTGTCGCGCGTGGAGCGGGCAAGCGCCGCGACCATCGCGGCGCTGCTGCAGGCGGCCTGGCGCAGCCGCGTGATGCCGGAGTTCGCCGCTTCGCTGCCGGTTGTGGCGATGGACGGCACGATGCGAAAGCGCCTGCTCGGCGAGCGCGTTGCAGGCCACGCCCACATCAAGACCGGGCTGCTGCACGACGCGCGCTCCATCGCCGGCTACGTGCTCGATCGCCATGGCCGCCGGCACGCTGTGGTAATGATCGTGAATCACCCGCGCGCCGGGCAATCGCAGGAAGCGCTCGACGCCCTGCTGACCTGGGTCTACGAGGGCGCTGCCGTGTGGGGTCGTGCTACAGGCCGAGGTCGGCCCACATCTGGTCCACCCGGTGCCGCACCTGCGAATCCATGACGATCGGGCGGCCCCACTTCCGCTGCGTCTCGCCGGCCCACTTGCTGGTCGCGTCGATGCCCATCTTGGAGCCGAGGCCGGACACCGGGCTCGCGAAATCCAGGTAGTCGATCGGCGTATTGGCGACTAGGGTGGTGTCGCGCTCCGGGTCGACGCGCGTGGTGATCGCCCAGACCACCTCCTTCCAGTTGCGAATGTCGACATCCTCGTCGCACACCACGACGAACTTGGTGTACATGAACTGCCGCAGGTAGCTCCACACGCCGAACATCACGCGCTTGGCGTGCCCGGGATACTGCTTCCTCATGCGCACCAGCGCGAAGCGGTACGAGCAGCCCTCGGGCGGCAGGTAGAAATCGAGGATCTCGGGGAACTGCTTCGCGAGCAGCGGCACGAAAAGCTCGTTTAGCGCCATGCCGAGCATCGCCGGCTCGTCCGGCGGCTTGCCGGTATAGGTAGAGTGGTAGATCGGCTCGCGCCGCATGGTCATGCGCTCGATGCGCATGACCGGGAAGCGTTCGACTTCGTTGTAGTAGCCGGTGTGATCGCCGAAGGGACCTTCCTCGGCCGTGTCGCTGTCGATGACGCCCTCGAGAACGATCTCCGCCGTCGCCGGGACCTGCAGGTCGCTGCCGATGCATTTCACGAGCTCGGTGCGCGCGCCGCGCAGCAGGCCCGCGAACTGGTACTCGCCCAGCGCATCCGGGACCGGCGTGACCGCCGCAAGCATCGTGGCAGGGTCCGCGCCCAGCGCGACGGCGACCGGGAAAGACGCCCCGGGATTCGCCTTGCGATGGTCTTGAAAATCCAGCGCACCCCCGCGGTGGGCAAGCCATCGCATGATCACGCGGTCGGGCCCGATTACCTGCTGGCGATAGATCCCCAGGTTCTGGCGCGCCTTGGCCGGCCCGCGCGTGACCGTGAGCCCCCAGGTGATGAGCGGCCCGGCGTCGCCCGGCCAGCATGTCTGCACCGGCAGACCGGAGAGGTCGATGTCCTTGCCTTCCCGGACGATTTCCTGGCAGGGCCCCGACGAGCGCTCGCGCGGCGCCATGTTGAGCACCTGCCGGAACAGCGGGAACTTGTCCCAGAGGTCCCGCAGCCCCTTGGGCGGCTCGGGCTCCTTCAGGTAGGCGAGCAGCCGGCCCAGGTCTCGCAGGGCCGGGAGCCCCGCCACGCCCATCGCGGCGCAGACGCGCTGCACTGTGCCGAACAGGTTGGCGAGCACCGGAAGGCTGTGACCTGCCGGCCTCTCGAACAGCAGCGCCGGGCCGCCCGCGCGCAGCACCCGGTCCGCGATCTCGGTCATCTCGAGCCGCGGCGAAACCTCGACCGATATGCGCTTGAGCTCCCCCCGGCTTTCCAGCTGGGAAAGAAACTCCCGCAGGTCGCGATAGCTCACCGCTTCAGGGACATCAGCCGCTCGCTCACGGCTTCCGAGAAATCCATGAGCGCAGGGTTGCGGCCGCGCACTGCGTAGACCCGCTGCGAGCCGGCGAGGTCGAGCACGAACTTGGTGCTTCCGAGCCAGCCGAGCCAGCCGAGCGCGATGCCGGCCGCAATGCAAGCGAACGCGGCTACGGGCAGCAGCCTCGCCACGGCGCCGAAAAAGCGGAACAGGCCCTGCAGCGCGTTCGCCACGCCGCTGCCGCCGGCGGTCGCCATCTCTCCCGCTGCACCGGCCGCGAGCGCGGCCAGCGGCGCGGAGATCGCGAAAAGCAGCAGCGCGATGATCACCAGCGAAATTCCCCAGCCGAGCTTGCGCGGATCGCGCTCGTAGGCGACGCGCATCGCGGCAATGCCGGCGAGCGGCAGCGTCTCGAGCTGGTGCTCGCCGCGGTGCACGAGGGAGCCTGAATAGAGCGTGAAGTAAGAGCCGCGCAGCAGGCCGCTGGTGAAGTCGAAGCGCGTGATGGCGGGGCTTGGGTCGCCGGTCATGCCGGCTCCTGGACGAGAAAGCTCGCTACTATGCCGGCGAAAATCGCCGCGCCGACCCAGTTGTTGTGCATGAACGCCCTGAAGCAGCCTTCGCGGCTGCGGCCGCGGATGAGGCGCCAATGGTAGACCATCATCGCCCAGGCCACCGCCAGTCCGGCGTAATAAGGCCAGGCGAGGCCGGCGCGCGCGCCGACGGCCGCAAGCAGCGCCAGCATGAGGGCGTAGCTCGCCACGACCGCCGGCACGTCCCATCGACCGAGCGTAAGCGCCGAGGTGCGCACGCCGAGCCTGGCGTCGTCATCGCGGTCCACCATCGCGTACTCCGTGTCGTAGGCGAACGAGTAGCACACGTTGGCGGCTAGAAGCAGCCAGCACTCGAGCGGCAGGCGTTCCTGCACGGCGGCGTAGGCCATCGGGATGCCGAAGCCGAAGGCGATGCCCAGATACGCCTGCGGCATGGCGAACACCCGCTTGCTGAACGGGTAGGTGGCCGCCACCAGCAGACCGAGCACCGACAGTGCGATGGCGAGGCGGTTGAGGAAAAGCACCAGCCCGAACGCCACCACCGAAAGCGCGCCGGCGAGCGCCAGCGCTTCCCAGGGCTCGATCTCGCGCGCGGCGAGCGGGCGGCTGCGCGTGCGCTCGACGTGCGGATCGATGTCGCGATCGGCATAGTCGTTGATGGCGCAGCCCGCCGAGCGCATCAGCAGGGTACCGGTGAGGAAGATGATCAGGTGGTCGAAGCGCGGCTGTCCGGCCGACGCCAGCCAGAGCGCCCACAGCGTGGGCCACAAGAGCAGGAGCGTGCCGATCGGCTTGTCGAGGCGCATGAGCCGCTCGTAGGCGTTCACGCGCCGCGCCACGGAGGTAAGGGACGCGCGGTCCACGGCTTAGGATAGCTCAGGCATGCGTCAGCTCCTCGCGCGATCCCAGCCAGCGCTGCACGTGGGCGCGGGCGGCCGCGGGGTCGGCCTCGATCAGCCAAAGCGCGGCCTGCTGCGCCTCGGCAATGAGGCCTCCGTCCAGGTCGAGGTCGGCAAAGCGCAGCAGCGGGTCGCCGCTCTGGCGCTCGCCAAGCAGGTCGCCTTCGCCGCGCAGCCTGAGATCGAGCTCCGCGACCTTGAAGCCGTCCACGTTCTCGAAGATGACCTGCAGCCTCTGGCGCGCCTTGTCGGAGAGCTTGTCACCGAAAAGCAGGATGCAGTCGCTCTGCCGGGCGCCCCGGCCCACCCTCCCGCGCAGCTGGTGCAGCTGGGCAAGGCCGAAGCGCTCCGCGCTCTCGATCACCATGAGCGAGGCGTTGGGCACGTCGACGCCCACCTCGATCACCGTGGTGGAAACCAGAACCTGGATCCTGCCGTGCTTGAAGTCCTCCATGGTGGCCGCCTTGTCCTCGCCCGGCAGGCGCCCGTGCAGCAGCTCGACGCGCAGGCCCTTGAGCTCGCGCGCCACGGTCTCGTGGGTCTCGACCGCGGTACGCAGGCCTTCCTTCGATTCCTCGATCACCGGGCACACCCAGTAGGCCTGCTGGCCCTCGGCCACCGCGTCGCGGATGCGGCCGAGCACCTCCTCCCGGCGCAGCGCGGACGCGAGGCGCGTGCGCACCGGCCGGCGGCCCGGGGGCAGCTCGTCGATGGTGGAAACGTCGAGATCGGCATAAGCGGTCATGTACAGCGTGCGAGGGATGGGCGTGGCGCTCATCATGAGCTGGTGCGGCAGCGCCTGCCGTTGTTCTTCCGTTTCCTCGGTCCTGCGCCGCAGGTCGAGGCGCTGGCGCACGCCGAAGCGGTGCTGCTCGTCCACCACCGCCAGCGCGAGGCGGGGCAGCTCCACCCCTTCCTGGATCAGGGCATGGGTGCCGATGACGATCTGAGAGTCAAGGATGGCTCGCTTGTCCCGCCGGGATGCTCCACCCCGCAGCCAGGCCATCCTCACGCCGAGCGGGCCGAACCACTCGGTGAACTTGCGCCAGTGCTGCTCGGACAGAATCTCGGTGGGCGCCATCACCGCCGCCTGCCAGCCGGCGTCCGCAGCCACCAGGCAGGCGACGGCTGCGACGATGGTCTTGCCGCTGCCCACATCCCCCTGCAGCAGACGATGCATCGGATGGGGCTCGCGCAAGTCGGCGGTGACCTCGTTCATGACACGCGCCTGCGCGCGCGTCAGCCGGAACGGCAGGCGCCTGAGGAACGCGTTCACCAGGGGCCCGTTGCCGGGAAGCGCCGGCGCGCGCCGCGCGCGCCGCGCGCGGTAGGCGAGCTTCATCGACAGCTGTTGCGCCAGCAGCTCGTCGAACTTCATGCGCCGCCAGGCCGCGGCGTTGTCGACGCCGGGCCGCGGCCGGTGCAAGAGGTTGACGCTCTTCGAAAAATCTTCCAAACCATATCGCAGCACGAGGCTCGAGGGCAGCGTATCGTCGAGCGCCTCGGCGTCCAGTGCCTCGAGGATGAGCTGACGCAGCTCCGCCTGCGGCAGCCCGGCGGTGGTGGGATAGATCGGCGTGAGCGCATCGGGCAGCGGTTCTTCGGGATGCACGATGCGGTAGCGCGGATGCGCCATCTCCGCGCCGAACCAGCCGCCCCGCACTTCGCCGAAGGCGCGCACGTACAACCCCTCGTCGGCAGCGCGCTGAAATTGCTTGATTTGAGAGGGGTAAAAATTGAAAAACCGCAGCGCGAGACCCTCGGCGTGCACGACCAGCTGGCGCCTCGGGCGAAACACGACTTTCGCGCCCTTCAGCTTCGCCTGCACCAGCACCGGCTTTCCGGGCGGCGCCTCGTCGGGCGCGGTGAGGACGGTCTCGTCCTCGTAGCGCAGCGGCAGATGCAGGACCCGGTCGAAGCGGGAGCGCAGGCCCAGTCTGGCGAGCTTGCCTGCCGTCCCCTTGGACTTCACTCTGCGTGCAGGATCGCGTCGATCTCCACTACCGCGCCGCGCGGCAATCCGGCGACGCCGACCGCGGCGCGCGCCGGGTACGGCTCGCGCAGGTACTGCGCCATGATCTCGTTGACGCGCGCGAAGTGGGCGAGGTCGGTGAGGTATACGGTCATGCGCACCGCATGGTCGAGGGTCAGGCCGGCGGCGCTCGCCACCGCGGCGAGGTTGCGGAACACGCGATGGGTCTGGGCCTCGATGCCCTCGGCGAGCTGCATGGTGTCCGGATCGAGGCCGATCTGCCCGGACAGATAGACGGTGCCGGCCGCACGCACAGCCTGCGAGTAGGTGCCGATGGCTTCGGGCGCGCCCTTCGATTGGATCGGGATCTTCATGCGGGTATCTTAGCCGAATGATTTCGGCGCTTGAGAAGCTGCTCGGCACGCCGCGCGACGGGGCGTTGCTGCGCTATTCGCTCGGCGTCGAGCACGCAAAGGCGGGGAACGCGGAGCGTGCCGCGGGCTACTTCCGCGATGCGGTGCAGCGCGACCCGCTCTACTCCGCCGCGTGGAAGCTCCTCGGCAAGACGCTTAAGGACCTGAGCCGGGACGAGGAAGCGCTCGAGGCGTACCGCCAGGGCATCGAAGCGGCGAAGAAGAAAGGCGACCGCCAGGCCGAGAAGGAGATGACGGTTTTCGCGCGCCGCCTGGAAAAGGGCCTAGGCCGCCCTTCTTAGGCGCTCGGCGAGCTGCGACGCAGGCATTGGCCGGTCGAAAAGGTAGCCCTGCGCGAGGTCGCAGCCGTGGCGCTTCAGGAACGCCATCTGCTCGGCCGTCTCGACGCCCTCGGCGACCACGGTGAACGACAGGTTGTGCGCCATGTCGATCACGGCGCGCACGATGGAGGCGGCCTCGGCGCTCGACACGACGTCGCGCACGAAGCTGCGGTCGATCTTGAGGGCGTTCAGCGGGAGCCGGGTCAGGCTGGAAAGGCTGGAATAGCCGGTGCCGAAGTCGTCGACCGAAATGCGCAGCCCCGCGGCGCGCAGATTGGCCAGCAGCCGCACCGCGTCTTCCGCATCCTCCATCAGGCAGCTCTCGGTGATCTCCAGCTCGATCAGCCCCGCCGACACCCCGGCCGCGGCCAGCGTGCGCCGGATAAGCGCGTCCAGGTCGCGGCGCCGGAATTGCTTGGCCGACAGGTTTACCGCAACCGGCAGGGCGCGAAGGCCTTCGCGCAGCCAGCGGCGCAGCTGCGCCGCGGCCTCCTCCAGCACCCATTCGCCGACCGGCAGGATGAGCCCGGAATCCTCCAGCGCCGGGATGAACTCGCCGGGAGTCACCATGCCGCGCTGCGGGTGGTTCCAGCGCAGCAGCGCCTCGACGCCGTGCACGCGGCCATCGGCGAGGTCGATCTTGGGCTGATAGTGCAGCACGAACTCGGAGCGCTCGATGGCGCGGCGCAGGTCGTTGTTGAGCTGCAGCTTGGCGACCGAGCGCTGGTTCATCTCCCCGGTGAAGAAGCAGTAGGCGTTGCGGGTGAGCTCCTTCGCGCGGTACATCGCCATGTCGGCATTCTTCAGCAGCGTCTCGGCGTCGTCGCCGTCCGAGGGAAACACCGAAATGCCGATGCTCGCGGTGACGTACGCTTCGTTGCCGTCGAGGTCGAACGGCAGCGCCAGGACATCCAGGATCTTCTGCGCGACGAATGCCGCATCGTCGGCCTGCGCCAGCTCCCCGAGCACGACCCCGTATTCGTCCCCGCTGACGCGGCCCACCGTGTCGCCGGCGCGCACGCACTGCTTGATGCGCCGGCCCACTTCCGCGATCAGCCGGTCGCCGACATGGTGGCCGAGGGTGTCGTTCACCAGCTTGAACCGGTCGAGGTCTATGAACAGCACCGCGCCCTGCCATCCGTGCCGCCCGGCTTGGGCGAGGCTTTGCGTCAGCCGATCGTGCAGCAGGTTTCGATTGGGCAGGCCGGTCAGCACGTCGAACTCGGCCATGTAGGCGAGGCGCGTCTGTGTCTGGTGGCGCCGCACGGCCGCCGACAGCACGTGCGCGATTGCCTCGGCGAAGCTCAGATCCTCGGCGTCGAACGCGTAGTCGCGCAGCGCGCCCATCATGAGAATCCCGAAAGGACCGTTTTCGCCGCGCACCGGGGCGTAGACGCCGCTTGCCAGGCGACGTAGCCACGAGCTCCACGGCCGCCCGGCGTGCCGCGACTCGAAGTGGTCGCGGTCGTGCACCGCCGCAGCCTCCGGCGAGTCGAGCAGCGACGCCCACTTCGCGTCGGCGTCGATGGTCGCGCTCCGGCCGATGGAGCTCTCGGCGCCTTCGCCGCTTGCGGCGCGCATGCGAAATTCCAGTCCGCCGCCGAGGCGCTCGGCAATCGCCGCCACGTCGCACCCGCCGGCGCGCAGCCCGCGCGCCGCCTCGGCGAGCACTGCATCCAGATCGCTCTCCCGCAGCGCGAGCTGGCCGAGCCGGGCGATGATCTCCTGCCGCTGGGCATGCAGCGCGATCTTGCGCTCGGCTTCCTTGCGGGCGGTCACGTCCACCATCGCGCCGATCATGCGCACCGGCCGGCCGCCCGAGTCGCGGATCACCATGCCGCGGTCGAACACCACGGCATGGCTGCCGTCCTTGCGGCGGAAGCGATATTCCCCGGACCAGCTCTTGTAACCGCCCTCGATGGCCGCACGGCGATCGCCTCTCACGAACTCGACATCGTCGGGATGGATGCGCGAGGCCCAGGAATCGACGTAGGCGCCGGTCTCGTGCCCGTCGTAGCCGAACACCGAGCGGAAGTTATCGTTCCACCACAGCTGGTCGGTGTCGAGATTCCAGTCGTACACCACGTCGTTGGTCGCGCGCGCCACGATTTCGAAGCGCTCGAGGCTCTGCTGCAGGCGCTCTTCGGACTTCAGCCGCTCGCTGATGTCGCGCGCGATGCCGACGAGGTAGCTGCGTCCCGCCGCCCGCAGCACGCGGCGCGAACCCTCGACGGGGACCAGCGAGCCGTCCTTGCGCCGTACGTGCGCGCGGAAGAGCTGCGTACCGTTCGGGCTGGCCACCACCCGCTCGTACTCGGCGCGCACCTCGGCTTCGTCGCGGCGCTCGAACAGCAGCGCGGGATGCTGGCCGACGAGCTCGTCGCGCTCGTAGCCGAGCGAGCTGGCCGCGGCGTCGTTGATGTCGATGATGCGCATGGCATCGGCATCCACCAGGAAGATGGAGTCCGCCGAAGCATTGAGCGCAGCGCGGAAGCGCTTGAGCTCCTCCTCGGCTCGCTTGCGGGAGGTGATGTCGCGCCCCGTGCCGCGGTAGCCGCGGAACTGCCCGGCCTCGTCGAACACGGGATGGCCGCTCACGCTGAGGTGGCCCCACTCCCCCGAGGGCAGAATCATCGAGTATTCGAAGTCCCGGAACGGCTCGCGCCGCTCGAGCGCCGCGCGGTGTGCGCGCCATTCGGGGCTGTCGGTGTCGACGTCGGCGAGGTCCCAGCGAAACTTGCCCACCAGCGCCCGCGGATCGATGCCGACACGCGCGAAAATCCCGCCGTCGAGGCGGGTGAAGCGCAGGCTCTCGTCCTGCTCCCAGTACCAGTCGGAGGCAAGGTTCGCGAGGCTGCGAAAGCGCGCCTCGCTGTCGCGCACGCGCCGCTCCGCGTCCAGGCGCTCCAGCGCCGACGACATGCCGGCCGCCATGCGCTCTGCCAGCGCGACGAGCTCGGCGTCGAAGCAGCCCGGCTCGGCCGAGTACAGGAGGAGCAGGCCGACCGGCGTGCCGGCGCGCCGCAGCGGAATACAGGCGACCGCCGCGAAGCCGAAGCGGCGGGCCGCTTCCCACCACGGGAGCAGGCATGGCTCGCGCTCGAAGTCGTTGCTCACCGCCGTGCGGTTCTCCCGCATCGCTACACCGCCGAGCCCCTGGCCGTGCGGCACGCCGGCATCGACCGAGATCGGCGCATCGGCGAGGTAGCTTCCCGCCTCGCCTGCATGGCCCGCCGTATCGAGCAGGCCGGTCTCGCGGTTGTGCAGCCGCACCGCGGCGAGCGCCATGCCGCCCAGCTGCACGGCGATGTCGCAGATGCGCTGGTAGAGCTCCGGCTCGTCCTTGAGCTGCGCGGCCGCCTCGTTTGCCGCGCTGAGGGCCGTGTACATCAGTCGCAGGCGCCGTGCACGCGCGTTGGCCTCCTCCCGCTCGGTGACGTCGCGGAAGTTGTACACGAGCGCACGCACGCTTGCGTCGCCGCGCAGGTCGGTGCACGAGCCCTCCAGCTGGCGATAGCTGCCGTCGCGATGGCGTGCACGCACCCCTAGCCCCTGGGCTTGTCCGGGATGCGTGCGCGCCGCGCTGATCATCCGGCCAAACGCATCCCGGTCGGCGGGGTGGATCAGCTCGTCCGCGGGCCCGTCGAGCGTCTCGCCCTTGGCGTAGCCGAGCGTGCGGCGCGCCCCCGGGCTGCCATACACCATGCGCCCTTCGCCGTCGACGAGCAGTATGCCGTCGGCGCTGTTCTCGATGAGCGCGCGGAAGCGCCGCTCGCTGCGCTGCAGGGCATCCTCCGCCTGGCGGCGCAGCGAAATGTCCTCGAACAGCGCGATCTCGTAGCTCGGCGCGCCGTCGGTGCCGCGCACCAGCGAGACGGTCAGCTCCACCCACACTGCGGCCCCGTCCTTGCGCAAGTAACGCTTGATCGCCGAGAAGGAATCGATCTCGCGCGCGCGCATTTTCCGGCGCAGCGCCGGCGTGACGTCGCGGTCCTCGGGATGCGAGACATCGAACACGGTGCGCGCGCCGAGCTCTTCGCGCGAATAGCCGAGAATCTCGCACAGCTTCCGGTTGACGAGCTGGAAGCGGCCGTCGTGCGCGACGTGCGCAATGCCGACGGCCGCCTGGTCGAAGGTGGCGCGGAAGCGCTGCTCGAGCTCGACTTGCGAGGTGACGTCGGTGAAGTTCGCGACCACCGCGGCGACGTCGCCGTCGTGCAGCCGGTTGCGCAGCGAGGCTTCCAGCATGCGCCAGCTGCCGTCGCGGTAGCGGAAATGCGCTTTGAGGGTCACCCGGCCCTCGGGCGCGGCGACCAGGCGCAGGTATTGCTCCTGCACGGCGTCGCGCTCGAACGGATGCGCGAGCTCGAAGAGGTCGCTTCCGCTCCAGAGCAGCTGCCGCATCGCCGGGTTGCCGTACAGCAGCTCGCTGCGTGCGCCGAACAGGCCAATCGCCTCGCGGCTGTCCTCGATCAGGGCCCGATAGCGCCGCTCCGTCAGGCGAAGCGAGCGCTCGGTCTGGCTCTGCAGCGACGCAAGCCGCACGGCGCGCATCAGCGAGTGGGCGTCGAGCTCGGTCTTCTTCAGCACCTCGTAGGCGCCGCGCTTCAGCGCCTCGGGCACCAGCGCCGGATGCGGGTTGCCGGTTGCCACGATCACCGGTCCGCGCGCTGCGGCGCCAGCCTTCTCGAGCGTGGCGAAGCCTGCGCTGTCCGGCAGGTCCAGATCGAGCACCGTGATATGGATGTCCTCGCGCTCGAGCACGCGAAGCCCCTGCGCAAGGCTCGCCACGTGCACCAGCTCGGCGCCGGCGCGCACGGCCTCCGAGAGGCATGCCTGCACCAGCTCGGCGTCGTTCGGATCGTCCTCGACGAGCAGGATGCGCAGCCGGCCATCCTGCCGCATGCGGCCGAAGCCGAGATCCGAGGCAGCGGTCACGCCGCCTCGGCGGGAAACAGCGCCGCGAGGATTTCGGTCAAGCCCGAAACGAAGGCATCTTTGCCGATCAGAGCGCAGGCGCCGGCGCGCCGCGCCGCCGCGGCCGCCTCGGGCGAATAAAACAGGGTCATGGCGATTACCGCGGGCGCGCCCGGCCGCGCACGCACCTTACGCACGAGCTCCAGCCCGCGCGCCGGCGCGAGTCCGAGGTCGAGCAGCAGGAGGTCGGCGTCTTCGGCGGATCGCGCGATTACGCAGCCAGGCAGGTGGGCGATGTATTCCGCGGCCGCCGCGAGGAACGGCGGGCTGTCGTCGGCCACGGCAATGCGGATCTCCCCCATGCGGCTCAGCGTACGAAGTGCCCGCCGCCGCGGGTATCGGGGCCTTCCCTAGGGGTCCTTGGGAAAACCCTGAGAACGCGTTAGGACTTGTCAGCCCTCGGGCGGGATCAGCCCGGTGCGCAGCGCATACCGCACGAGCCCCGCCACGTCCCGGATGCCCAGGCGTTCCATGATTTGCGCGCGGTGCGTCTCCACGGTCTTCACCGACAGGTTGAGCACGAACGCGATCTCCTTGGTGCTTTTGCCCCCGGCGACCAGGCGCAGCACTTCACGCTGGCGCGCGGTCAGCACGTCCGGCCCCGCCTCGCCGCCGACGCGCTGCACGTAGCCTTCCACGACCTGCCGCGACACCGCCGGGCTGAGCCAGCTCTCGCCGCGGATCACCGTGCGCAGGGCGAGCTCGAGCTCGCCCGTGGCGGCGTCCTTCAGCAGGTAGCCTACCGCGCCGGCACGCAGCGCCTGCAGCACGTACTCCTCGCCCGAGTGCATCGACAGGATCACCACGCGCACGCCCGGCTGCTGCTCGCGCATGCGGGCCGCCGCCTCCAGCCCGGTGATGCCCTTCATCGCAATATCCATGAGCACCACGTCCGGCCGCTCGCGTGCCGAGATCTCGAGCGCTTCTTCGCCGCTGGCGGCCTCGCCCACCACCTCGACCTGCGCCATGGCACCGAGCAGCGAGCGGATGCCCGCGCGCACCAGGGCGTGATCGTCGGCCAGCACTACGCGGATCACTGCTCGATTTCCTTGTCGCTCGTCTGCAGCGGGAATGTTGCCAGCAATACGGTTCCCTGTGCGCTCGCCGAGCGCAGCTCTAGCGTGCCGCCCGCCAGGGCGACGCGCTCTTCCATGCCGACCAGTCCCAGGCTCGCTCCGGCGGCGCCGCGGCGCCGCGCCCCTTCCAGGTCGAAGCCGCCGCCATCGTCACGCACCGAAAGCGCGAGCCGCCCGCCGGCCGTGAAAAGGCGCAGCCACAGGTTACGCGCGCGCGCGTGGCGCAGCACGTTGTTGATGGCCTCCTGCGCGACGCGGAAGCAGGCCGTTTCCACCTCGGGCGACACGCCGCGCGGCGCTTCGGCCGCGTCGAAGTGCGGCGTGAGGCCGCCGATGCCGCTCTGCCGGTCGAGGTGCGAGCGCAGTGCAGCCACCAGCCCCAGGTCGTCGAGCTGCAGCGGACGCAGGCTGAGCGAAAGCTGGCGCACGCGCTCCAGCGTGTGCTTCACGGTGGCGACGCACTCCTCGGTGCGCCCGCGCGACTCGAGCTGGATCTTGAGCGCGGTGAGGGCCTGGCCGATGTCGTCGTGCAGGTCGCGGGCCAGCCGCCCGCGCTCCTCTTCCTGTACCTCGAGCAGGCGCCGCGACAGCGCGCGCAGCCGCTCCTGCGACAGCTCCAACGCCTTGCGCGTGGCAACGTGCCGCTCGTGCTCCCGGCGCTCCTCGAGCGCGCGGCGCACGGCGCTCGCCAGCCGCGCGAGGCCGTCCTTGAGGACGTAGTCCGTCGCTCCGGAGCGCAGCGCTTCCACCGCCCGCTCTTCCCCCAAAGCGCCCGACACGAGCATGAACGGGACCAGGGCGTCACGCCGGCGCACGTGCTCGAGCGCCTCCAGGCCGGTGTAGTCAGGCAGGCGGTAATCGGCAAGCACGAGGTCGAAGCGCCCGGGGGCGAACGCTGCCTCGAAGGAGCTCCGGCCATCGGCGAGCGTGGCCGCGCACTCGAAGCCGCCTTCGGCGAGCGCGGCGAGCTCCAGCTCGGCGTCGGCCGGCTCGTCTTCCAGCACCAGCACGCGCAGCGGCATTCCGCTCATGCGGTCTGCACGGTGAAATAGAAGCAGGCGCCACGCCCGGGCTCGCCGTCGCCCCAGATGCGTCCCCCGTGCCGGTGCACCACGCGGCGCGCCGTTGCAAGACCTATGCCGGTGCCCTCGAACTCGTCGGCGCGGTGCAGGCGCTGGAACACGCCGAACAGCCGGTCGGCATAGCGCATGTCGAAGCCGACGCCGTTGTCGCGGACGTAGACGGCGGTTTCGCCGTCCTCGAGCCGCCGCGACCCGATCTCGATCACCGTGCCGCGCTGCGGGCGCGTGTACTTGACCGCGTTGTCGAGCAGGTTCTGCAGCACCACGCGCAGCAGCGACGGGTCGCCGCGCACCGTCGGCAGCGCTTCGATGCGCCATTCGATCCGTCGACGGGCGATGTCCGGCTTGAGATCGACGATTACCTCGTCCACCAGCGGCCGCAGCGGCACGCTGCGCATCTCGAGCGGCGCCCGTCCGGTGCGCGACAGCGTCAGCAGGTCGTCGATCAAGGCGGCCATGCGCTGCGAAGAGGCGGCGATGGTGCGAAGGTAGTGCGCCGTCTTTTCCGTCGATGGCGGCAGCTCGCGCTCCAGCAGCTTGACGAAGCCGTCGATATGGCGCACGGGGGCACGCAGGTCGTGCGACACGGAATAGCTGAAGGCCTCCAGCTCCTTGTTGGCCGCCTCCAGCTGCTCGGTGCGGCTGCGCACGCGGTCCTCGAGCTCGCGGTTCAGCCGCTCGAGCTCCTGCTGCGTGCGGTTGCGCTCGGTGACGTCGTTCAGCAGGACCAGGCGTGCCGAGCGGCCGCGCCAGTTCACGAGGTGGCCGACGGCCTCGACGTCGATCTCGCGGCCGTCTTTCTTCACGTGGCGAAACGCGCCGCGGATGACCTCTCCGGCCTCGCGGCGCACCAGCTCGCGCACCGAGTCCCCGTCCTCGGGAAGCCGCACCTGCTGCACGGACATCGACAGAAACTCGTCGCGCGAGTAGCCGTACAGCTCCACCGCCGCGGCATTGATGCCGAGAAAGCGCAGCGTCTCGATGTCGATCACCCACATCGGCAGCGGGCTGTGCTCGAACAGCATGCGGTAGCGGCCCTCCTGCGGGTCCATCTTGTCCACGAGGCGCTGCAGCGCCGCAGCGAGGAACCGGAGCGGGTTCATCAGCCGGCAATGGTAACGTGGCACGCCGATTGCAGCACCCGATGCGAACCTTTTCGAAAGGAGCATCGGCATGAGAATGAAGCCTCTCTTTTTTGCAGCCATCGGGCTGCTCTCCGCTTCTGCGCTGGCGCAAGTGCAGTCGGGCTCCGGCATCCGTTCCAGCCCGGGCATCACAGCCCCGTCCACCGGGACTAGCGGCGACACCGCCGGCTCGACGGGAACCACCGCGCCTCGAACGAGCGCTTCGCCGGAGACGAGCGTCGGCATCAGCGGCGCTATCAGCCCGTCCACGCCCAACCGCTCGAGCGGCCTGTGCGACACGCTAACCGGCGAGGAGCGCCTCAAGTGCCAGCGGGAGCAGGCTGCGACCGGCAGCGCGGGAGCCGGTAGTACCGGTGCCGCCGGCGGCACCACCGGCAACGCGGGCGCGGGTGGCGGAGCAAACCCCGGCAGCGGGCGATAGCGGCAAGCTAACCGCGTGCGTAGCGGCCGGGCGTCACCCCGGTGATTCGCACGAAGTGATGGGTGAAGTGACTTTGATTGGCGCGATACAGCTTGCCGCGGTACGTAAGCTCCGCCCGCATCGAGCATCGACACTCATGCCACTGCAGCTTCGGATCAGGTCTGGCCGGCTTGCCGCGTCGGGATATTTGGTGGAGTGGAGGAGGATCGAACTCCCGACCTTCGCATTGCGAACGCGACGCTCTCCCAGCTGAGCTACCACCCCAGGAAGGGGGGTGATTCTACCTTAACGGTGAGGAACCAGAAGCGGGGGCATAATGCGCCTTCTCTCCGCGTTTGCCCCTCCCATGAGCCAGCCCCACAATCGCCGCATCGACGACATGTCTGCAGAAGAGGTGAAGGAGTTCTGGCACGGCTTCTGCGAACGCAAGGGCGTGGACGACGCGACGCGCGCCCGGGGCGACGCGAAGATCGAGCGCGACCCGAACTACTGGGCGGACCAGACCATGGTGCGCCTGCTCGATTCCCTCTCCAGCTGATCTTTGCGGTTATGCCCGGCCCCGTGTAATCTCGCGGGCGTCGGGAATGGACAACAATAACAACCCACAGTTCGAAGAGCTGAAAGCCGCGCTCGCGGCGAGCGAGGAGCGCTTCCGGGCCTTCGCCAGGCTGTCCTCCGAGTTCTACTGGGAAACCGATGCCGAGCACCGGGTCGCGCAGCCGCGGGACGCCGTGCTGATGGCGGCATGCGAGGCGCATCTGTCCGTGCTCGACGCGCGGCTTCCCTTTCAAGGCCTGGAGTTCGCCCAGCGCCAGCCTGGCGGCGAGGTGCGCCATTACATCCTGAGCGGCGAGCCGGTGTTCGACGCTGCCGGCGTCTTCGGTGGCTACCGGGGCGTCGGCCGGGAGGTTACCGAGCACAAGCGCGTCGAGCAGACCCTTACTCGCCTGACGCACTACGAGTCGCTGACCGGCCTGCCGAACCGCGCCCTGCTGGGCGACCGGCTCGCCCACGCCATCACCCGCGCCGACCGCAGCGGCACCTTGCTCGCGGTGATGATCCTCGACCTGGACAACTTCAAGGAGATCAACGACGCGCTCGGCCAGGCGGTGGGCGACCAGGTCCTCACCGAGGCGGCGCGCCGGCTGCAGGCCTGCCTGCGCAGCACCGACACCCTGGCGCGCCTGGGCGACGACGAGTTCGCGGTGCTGCTTGAGGGCGCGCCGGACTTCGAGGAAATCTCGCTGGTGGCCCAGCGCCTGCTCACCGCGCTCGCGCAGCGCGCCGAGGTGGCGGGGAACGAGCTGTACCTTTCCGCGAGCATCGGCCTGGCGGTATACCCGGTCGACGACCACGAGGCCGATGGCCTGCTGCGCAACGCGCACCTCGCCATGCACCATGCCAAGCGGGAGGGCCGCGACAACTTCCAGCGCTTTTCGCACGACATGGCGACCCGCAGCGAGCGCCACGCCGAGCTCAAGATCCGCCTGCGCCGCGCTTTGGAGCGCCGCGAGTTCGTCCTGTACTACCAGCCGCTGGTCGCCTTGAGCGACAGCCGCATCACGGGCGTCGAGGCGCTGCTGCGCTGGCTCGACCGCGACCGCCTGGTATCGCCGAGCGACTTCGTGCCCATAGCCGAGGAAAGCGGGCTCATCGTGCCGATCGGCGACTGGGTGCTGCTCGAGGCCTGCCGGCAATGCCGCGAATGGCTCGACATGGGCCACTCCACCATGCAGGTCGCGGTGAACCTGTCGCCGCGCCAGTTCCGCCAGAAAGACATCGCAAAGGCGATCGAGGCCATCCTGCAGCGCACCGGCCTGCCGGCGCGCTGCCTCGAGCTCGAGATCACCGAGACCTCGATCATGCACAGCACCGCCCACACCATTGGCGCACTGCACGAGCTGACCGCGCTCGGGGTGCGCATCTCGGTGGACGACTTCGGCACCGGCTATTCCTCGCTCGCCTACCTCCACCGTTTCCCGGTGCACAAGCTGAAGATCGACCAGGCGTTCGTGCGCGACATCGCGGCCGACCGGGCGGACGCCGCGCTGGTCGGCACCATGCTGGCGCTCTCCAAGCAGCTGAAGCTCGCTTCGGTGGCCGAGGGGGTGGAGACCGAGGAGCAGCTACGCTTCCTGGTCGACTCGGGCTGCGACGCTTGCCAGGGCTACCTCTTCAGCCCGCCGCGGCCGGCCGCCGAGATCAGTCCCCTTCTGGGGAAGCCGGCGCTGCGCGCGACACCGGCGATCCCGTCGACCTCGCCACCGCTCGCACAGCTCCGCTCTTAGCCCCGGGGGCGGATGGCGCCGGCCCGGACGCGGGCGCCTGGAAGAACCGGTAGCCGCTCTTCCCCGCTTGCTTCGCCGAATACATCGCCATGTCGGCGTTCTTGACCAGGGCCGCAGCATCCTCGGCATTGTCGGGGAACACGCTCACGCCCATGCTCGCCGAAAGCCGGGCCTGCGCACCGCCGGGTAGATCGTAAGGCCGCAGCGCCTCGCCGAGCAGCTTGCGAATGACGCTTTCGATCGCCACCTCGTCCTGCACTTCCTCCAGCAGCACGAAGAACTCATCGCCGCCCAGGCGGGCGACCACATCGCTTGCGCGCACGGCGCCGCGCAGCCGCCGCGCCACCTCGATGAGGCAGCGGTCGCCCGCGTCGTGGCCATAGAAGTCGTTGATCTGCTTGAAGCCGTCGAGGTCGATGAACACGCCCGCCAGCTTGACGCCGCGGCGGCGCGCCCGCTCGACCGCCTGCTCCAGGGCGGGCCCGAGGCTGGTGCGGTTCGCGAGGCCGGTGAGCGGGTCGCGATAGGCGAGCGAGGCGATGCGCTCGCGGGTGAGCGCGCTTTCCGTGACATCGCGCCCGACGCCGCGGTATCCGAGGAACGTGCCGTCGGCGGCGAACTTGGGCTCGCCGCTCAGCGCGAAGTAGCGGGTCATGCCGTCGGGCATCACGCGCGCGAACTCGAAGTCGCGGAAGGGAACATGGCTGTCGAGCATCACCCGGTGCGCCGCCCAGCCCGCCTCGTCCGGGCTGGCGGAGGGAATCTGCCAAGGCGTTTTGCCGGTCATGCCCTGGCCTATTTCCGTGGCGGCATAGTGCGGCCCGTGCACGATGGTGATGAAGCGGTGCCCGGCATCGGTTTCCCAGAAGAAGTCGCTCGACATCTGGGTGAGGCTGCGGAAGCGCGCTTCGCCTTCGCGCAGGCTTTCCTCCGCCTGCTTGCGCTGCAGGAACTGCCCCACCTGGCTGCCGATGACGCGTGCCGCCTGCTGCAGGCGCTCGTCCGGCGCGCGCACCTGGCTGCCGGAGAACGCGAGCACGCCGATGGATTTACCTGCCGATACGACGGCGAATGCGAAGCCCCCCTGCCGCGCCGCGATGTCGCCCGACCAGACCGCCTTGCCCGACTGCCAGACCATGCGTGAGCGCTCGACGAAGTGCGCGATGGACGGCTGGTTGACGCTCCAGCCGTCGACGAAGCGCAGCCCCCCTGCCTCGTCCACCTTGAAATAGCGGCCGGTATCCCAGCCCTCGGATTCGCACAATCCGAGGATCACCGCCTTCAGGCCGCTCGTGACGTCGTCGGCCGCGGCAAGCGAGCGGGCCACCTCGTGCTCGAGGCGCAGCAAGTGCTCGGCGCGCTTCTGCTGCGTCACGTCGCGGCCCACGCCGTGGTAGCCGGCGAAGCTCCCGTCGGCGGCGAACACCGGCTCGCCGCTCACGCTCATGTAGCGGATACTGCCGTCAGACATCGTGCGCCACATCAAAGCGTCGTAGAAGGGCTTGCGGGTATCGAGCAGTGCCCGGTGCGCATCCCAGCCACCGTCGACTTCGAGGCCGCTTTCCCAGCGCCGGATGCCGATCAGGCGGCGGGCGAGGTCCTTGTCGCCGCCGGCCACGTGCCGGCCTTCCAGGCGCGTGAACGCGTAGCCGGTGTCGAGCTCCCAGTACCAATCCGCCGACAGGTTGGTAAGGCTGCGAAGCCGTGCGTCGCTCTCGCGGCGCGCCTGCTCGGCGCCCGCGCGCTGCAGCAGCGGGCCGATGTGGTTGGCGATGGCGCGAAGCGTCTCGAGGAAGCGCTCCTCGGGCGCCCGGACCGCCCGGCAACTGAGGTCCAGCACGCCGACCACGCGCCGGCCCTGGCGCACCGGGAAGAGCAGCAGGGCGTGCAGGCCCGTTTCCTGGTGCATCAGCGCGTTGCGCGCTCGCGGGTCCTGCGTCGCATCGGGTATCCAGAGGGGCTCGCCGGACTGCCACGCCGAACCCGCGAGCCCGATGCCCGGCTGCAGCGAAACTTCGCCCGGCCGGCCGGCCGCGCTGAAAGCGGCTTCGATGCCGGGGGCGCACCAGCGTTCCGACAGGCGCAGCACCCCTGCGGCCTCGTCCACGCGCCAGAAGTCGGCGCTGTCCCACGCCTCCCCCTCGCCGATCGCGCGGAGGGTCGCCTTGAGCCCTTCGGACGGGCTGGCCGCCTCGGCCAGCACCGCGGCCACCGAATGCTCCAGCCGCAACAGGGCCTCGCCCCGCTTCAGTGCAGTGATGTCGCGCCCCACCCCGAGGTAGCCGCTGAAGCTGCCATCGTCATCGAATAGCGGCTGCCCCGAGAGCGACAGCCATACGGTGCGGCCGTCGTCCGCCCGGCATTCGATCTCGAAGTCCTTGAATGGCTCCCGGCGCTCGACCTGCTCGCGATGGCGGTCCCAGTCGGCCTGCGTGAGATTCAGCGCCGGCTGGTCCCAACGCCTCGCGCCCAGGTACGCCGCGAGGTCGATGCCGAGCTTCTCGCCGAGATGGCTGGACAGATACGTCATGCGCAGGCGTGCGTCCTGTACCCAGAACCAGTCGCCGGACAGCGCCGTGAAGCGGTGCAGCGGGTCCTTGGCTACGGGCGGTGCCTCCTGCGCAGATGCTTTTGTGATTCTTCCCGGTGACTTGCGGGCGCCCAATGTTCCCCCTGCGCCAATTTACTGGAGCGCTTCCCGTGCGTCCAGTTTTCGTGAACTATTCCACAGATGCAACGCATGCGCCGCGCTCTGCTAATGGCTGCAGCCGGCCTCATCGTTCCCGCACACGCCCAGCCCTCGGCGCTTTTGCGCAGGAACATTCCCTCGAGCGGCGAGGAAATTCCGCTCGTCGGCCTGGGCACGGCCCGCCGCTATGAGGCGCCGGAGCCGGGTCAGCGGGGAGACGCTCGCGCGCTTCGGCACCCTGGGCGGCACGGTGATTGATACCGCCCCCGTCTACGGAGACGCGGAAACGGTCGTGGGCGACTTGCTGGCCCAGCTGGCAATCCGCGACAAGCTGTTCCTGGCCATTCAGGCGGCTGCGCACCCACAGGATCGAGCCCATCGCGGTCCACCATCTGCGCGATACCACCGTCCATCTGCCCACGCTGCGCGAGCTCAGGAAGGAAGGCCGCATCCGCTATGTCGGCATCACCACCTCGTTCGCGCGAGCTGGCCGCAATTCTTCCTCAAGTACATCGTTTCGCACCCGGCGGTGACCTGCGCCGTGCCCGGAATGGCGCGGCCCGGCTACGTGGACGACAACCTGGGGGCGGCGCGCGGCCGCCTGCCCGACGCGGCGCTTCGCCGCCGGATGGAAGCTTTCATTGACGCCATTTGAAGTAAGGCCGCAGGAGCGCCGCGCGCTCGGCTGGTCGCTGCTTTACGTGTTCTCCGTGCTGTCGGCCTACTACGTGCTGCGGCCGATCCGGGACGAGATGGGGGTGCAAGGCGGCGTGGAGAACCTGCCGTGGCTCTTCACCGGCACGCTCCTCGGCATGATCGCCCTCAATCCGCTGTTCGCCGCCCTGGTGAAGCGCCTGCCCCCCGCCCGCTTCATCGCGCTGAGCTACCGTTTCTTCAGCTTCAACCTGCTGCTCTTCGCTGCCGGCCTCTACCTTTCCAGCGAGACGCAGAACGTCTGGCTTGGGCGCGCTTTCTTCATCTGGCTGTCGGTATTCAACCTGTTCGTGGTATCCGTGTTCTGGGCGCTGATGGTCGATGTGTTCGACACCGAGCAGGGCAAGCGCCTGTTCGGCTTCCTCGCGGCGGGGGCCACGCTGGGCGCTATCGCTGGCTCAACGATCACCGCCTCGCTGGTGCGCGGGGTGGGCGCCACCACGCTGTTCTTCGCTTCGATGGCCCTTCTCGAGGTAGCCGTTTTCGCCTCGAGACGCCTGTCGTTCAAAGCGAAGAAGGAGGAAGAGGCGCCCATCGGCGGCGGCGTGCTTGCGGGCATCGCGCATACGTTTCGGTCGCCCTACCTGCTCAATATCTGCGCGTTCCTGCTGCTTTTCACGGTGACCTCGACGTTTCTTTACTTCCAGCAGGCCACCATCGCCCGCGACTCGTTCGCCGACCGCGAGTCGCGCACGGCGTTCTTTGCGCAGGTCGACCTGGCGGTGAACGTTCTCACTTTGACCCTCCAGTTGTTCGTGACGGCCCGCATCCTGCGCCGCCTCGGCATAGCGCTTACGCTGGGCATCCTGCCGCTCTTCAGCACGCTCGGGTTCCTTACCCTGGCGGTCTCGCCGACCATAGCGGTGATCGTGGCGTTTCAGGTGCTGCGCCGTGCCGCGAACTTCGCCCTTGCCCGCCCGACACGCGAAATCCTCTTCACCGTCCTGTCGCGGGAGGACAAGTACAAGGCGAAGAGCTTCATCGATACGGTGGTTTACCGGGCAGGCGACCAGGTGGGCAGCTGGTTCTATCTGCTGCTCAGCTCGTTTGGACTGGGCATCGCCGGCGTGGCGCTGGTGGCCGTGCCTCTGTCCGCTCTCTGGCTCGCCAACAGCATCTGGCTCGGCCGGTCCGCTGAACGTGACCGATTGCGTGGCGCGACCGGCTCGCGCAGCGCATATTCGCGGGAACGGGAGAACGCTCCATGAAGAAAATCCTCGCAATGCTGGCCACGGTCGCCCTCTCCGGATGCGGGGTCGAAACCGCAGCCACTGCAGCGAGCGCCGCCTCGATCAGGAAGCAGGAGATGGAACAGGCGCAGAAGACCCTCGAGCAGGCGCAGGAGAAGATCGATGGCGCGATGAGGCAGATGCAGCAGCGCGCCGAAACCGCAGGCCAGTGATGGTGTCGCCTCATCCCCGGCGAAAAAGAAAAGGGCGACCGAAGTCGCCCTTTTCTTTGGTCTCAGCCGTTGTTCAGAACTTCCAGAGCGCGCCGATGCTGTACACGTCGACTTCCGTGTCGGTCTCGTAGCGCTGCCATTGCGCGCGCAGGCCGAAGTTGGGCGAAAAATTCATTTGTGCGCCCAGGCCCCAGGTGAATTCGGTGCTGTCATCCGAGACTCTACCCAGCGGGCCGGACGTTTGCGCCTTGACGTTGGAGATGCCGGCCAGGCCGAATAGCGAGAACTGGTTGTTCAGCGGGAACTTGAGCAGGCCGCTTATCTCGTAGGCCTCCGCGTCCGTGTTCACGCCCAGCTCGGTGACCTCGCCGAGGTCGGAGTAGCCAATCTCCACCGCGAAGTGCCGATTGATGTCATAGCCGCCGAAGATCTTCCACGCGGTGTCGTCGTCCGGGCCGATGTCCGCCAGCCCGAACGAGCCGCCCACGTACCAGCCGGGTCGGTCCGGCTGACCCTGCGCATAGACTGCCGACGCGCTCACTGCAACGAGCGCACCCAGTACGACGGCGATCAGCCCTTTCCTCATTCCCATACCGATTCCTTTCGTCTCCAGTTCCTGTTTAAAGATTTCGGTGACATGCGACGCGCAAGCCCGCGCGCGACAGTTACGGTC
>Ga0247825_10000020_pt1 | contig 95776 bp, 83 predicted proteins | sample 13C_Vanillin_Day_FD_194413 | JGI IMG/M metagenome (GOLD analysis project Ga0247825, IMG submission 194413) | Soil microbial communities from agricultural site in Penn Yan, New York, United States - 13C_Vanillin_Day48 | ecosystem: Environmental > Terrestrial > Soil > Agricultural land | place...
AGCACATCCTTGCGCCCATCTGGCTGCTGACCTATGTCTTCGGCGGCAAATCGTACCAGGCGGTGGTCAACGGCGTGACCGGCTCCGTTGCCGGCGAGCGGCCGTGGAGCTGGATCAAGATCGCCCTGCTGGTGCTGCTGGCTCTCATCGTATTTGCTGTCATCGCCTCGAACCAGTGACGTGGACGCCCGGCGAGTTCTCCACGATACGTCGTCGCGATGCCCGATCCGAAAGAGCCGTCCAACCTACGAATTGCGACGGGCGCTTCGCCGCGTTCGCGGCATCCGGGCATCGAGCAGCGCAGACAGCAGCGGGTGTTTCGGTGAGCGGAAAGGGTTTGTCACCGTCACTCCCCGCCAGGTGAGGCCGTTCTGCAGATCTTCCGACAGCAGCAGGCGGCAACGCGCGTCCGCAGCCGCCGACAAGATCATCGCGTCCCAGATCCCGAGCTCGTGCGTATGCGCGAGATCCGTCGCGGCCAGCATCACATCCCCTGACGAGTCGATCAGCGGGAAGGCGTCGCCCCAGCTCAGGATCGCAGCGCCCGCTTCCTCGCGCTTGCGTCCCGCCTTGCGGATGAGAACGCTGAACAGCTCGCCCAGCACCTGCACGGGAATCAGCGTGGAGTCGGCTGGCAGGGTTTCGAGAATCCGCAGAGCTGCCGTCCTTCCCGACTCGCCGTTCACACCCTCGGCGTAGACGAGCACGTTGGTGTCGAGAGCGATGTTCACAGCGGGTCGTCGTACAGCTCGTCCCGGTTCCAGGGACCGATCACACGGACGGGCGCAGTCTTGAGCCGCTGCAGGAGCGTGGCCCTCGCTGTTCTGCTCACCTGGGTTTCCTCAGGGAAGGGAAGGATTCGGGCAACGGGTCGCCCGTGGGACGTGACCACATAGCTGTGCCCAGACCGAACCCCTCGCAACACTGCCGAAAATCTGCGATTCGCGTCGGCGGCCGAGATGGCTCTACCCACTATGCCCTCCACCGATAGTAGTGATATTCACTACTATCGATCAAAAACCCGCACAACGTCAAGTCAACGATCCCCCGGAGGACGATCGCCACGGCGATCGCTGGCTGGTTACGAGACGCGAGTCAGACGCTTTTCGGATAGCTCGAAACGGATCGGGAACTCGGAGGCGAGCCGGGCGCTATGCGTCACGACGATGAGAATGTTCTGTTGCCGCTGGTGCAGATCCAGGAGCAACCTGGCCACGGCGGACGCCGTCGCCTCATCGAGATTCCCGGTCGGCTCGTCGCACAACACGAGCCGCGGTTCGCGGATCAACGCGCGCGCGATCGCGACGCGCTGCTTCTCGCCGCCTGACAGTTCGCCCGGCCGATGGTCGACGCGATCGCCAAGGCCCACCTCCCCGATGAGGGTGCGCGCCAGACGCATCGGGTCGGCCGCCTGCCCTTTTCCATCGGTAGCCACCAGCGTCGGAACCAGTACGTTCTCGAGCACCGAACATTGCGGCAGCAGGCAATGGTCCTGAAAGACAAACCCGATCTCGGCGTTACGGAAATCCGCCAGCGCCGAGGGCGAGAGCGTAAACGGGTTGCGTCCCCCCAGCGTGACGGTTCCCGAAGACGGGGGCTCGAGCGCGCCGAGGATATACAGCAGCGAGCTCTTACCGCTGCCGGACGGACCTGTGATAGCTGCCGCTTCGCCAGGCGCCAGCGAAAACGTGATGTCGGACAGAACGGCCAGTGGGCCGCGAGGGGTTGGATAGTCTTTGCTGACGTTCGAGACCTGGAGCACGGCGTCAGGCCACGGACGAGCGCAGTCGCGACTCGCTCTTGACCAGCCCGCCGTAGACCTCGAGCAGACGGGTCGCCGACTGCTCGATGGTGTAGTGGGCGCGGACGCCCTCGAAGGCGCGCGACGACAGCGTGCGGAGCACGCTTCGATCGCTCCACAGCCGGTACAGCGCGTCGGCGAGCGCGTCGGGGCTGTCGGGATCGACGAGAAGGCCGCCGCCCGTCTTCTCGACGATCTCCACGAATCCGCCCCGCCGCGGCTGCACCACCGGCACGCCACTCGCCATCGCTTCGAGCAGGAACATTCCCTTCGGTTCGTCGTAGGTGGCCGGCACCGACAACACGTCCAGTCCCCGCAGGAAGTTCAGCTTTCCGGCGCGGTCCACGGCGCCGGCATAGCTGAACTCGTCGCTCAAGCCGGCCTGCTGGAGCACCTGGCGCACCTCTCCCAAATAGGGCTCGTGCGCACGCGCAAGATACCCCGCCGCCTCCAGCCGAACGCGGGCGACTCCGATGCGCCGCCGGAAGCGAACATAGGCGTCGGCCAGCACGCGCAGCCCTTTTTCCGGGGCCACGCGCGCAAAATACCCCACCCGGAACACATCGTCGCTTCCGCTCGGTCGCTCGTAGCCATCCATCCGGATTCCGAGCGGGACGACGTCGATCCGAGCAGGGGGAATCTCGAGCAGATCGGACATGAACGTCGCGCAATAGCGGCTGACCGCGATGAAGCGATCCACGCTCCGCGCCTGCTCGCGAATGAGCGCCACGGCCCGATCTCGATACGGCGCCGTCAAGCCATTCAGGAACAGCTCCTCGCCCTGCAGCGTGCAGCAGACCGGACGCTCGAGCGCGTCGCCGAGCGGCGCCGCCATGCCGACGAGGAGCGAATTCGGCAGGTTGACGACATCGGGCAGCGGCTCGTTTCGTACCCAGTCCACGAGCTTGTCGAATTCCTTGCGCAGCACGCCGTCGGTCCCCTGCAGCATGGATATCGTCATGTCGCCAAGCAGCCGCGCATCGGTCGACACCGCGCGGTTCGCGAACGCCTTGATGACGGCGGGCGCATCCCACAACCGATCCAGCAGCCACGGTGTCCGGCGGAACAGCGACGAATGCTGCTGCAGGTACACGCTGATGCCGCCGAACAGCACCCGATCGCGGCTGACGTTCGGCTCGTCGGTCCGTGTCGGTGTGTACACAGGCAGGAGAGTCACCTCGTGGCCGCGCGCGAGCAGCTCTCTCGCGAGAGCGTTGTCGCGGAAGCAGCTCCCGCAGTACATCCCGGCTGCTCCAGCGGTAATCGAGAGAATCCTCATAGCTCCGCTGTCTGGAACGCCCGCGCACGAAAGAGGAACTCGACGATGTTCCCCTCGTGGGGCTGGAGCCAGTTGAGCTGGGTGGTTGGTACAGGCCCGATGTTGAGGCGATCGATGTGCACGGCGTCGAGCAGTTGCCGACGGAAGCCCTCATTGCACGTAATGGCGCTGCACACCAGCGTCGGACCGATCGCCTCGAGCATTCGAGACTGAGGACACTCCACGACGGTGACGAACGGAAACATGTATTCCTTTTTCGCCACGCTCGCGTCCGGAGAGGCGCAGTGAACGACGGTCGGCAGCAGGTAATCCGCACGTCCCTCCTTGACGACTCGCGTACCGCCGCGGAGCCCCGCCGTCACGTCGGTGACGCCCGGGGCCTGAAGGTCGCCGTCAATCGACTGGGAGATGGCATCGGCGACGCCCGGAACGGTGAAGGCGGCGAGTGAGGCGTCGGGGCTGTCGGGCGCGAGGGGGCGAACGGCGGCCAGCCGATGCGCGATCGCGTCGGCGATTTCGCGGGTGTGCCGGCTCGCCCAGATGCCAGAACAGTTGATACAGCTCCGGCCGCTGTTGAGGAACACGCTCTCAACCATCATGTCGAGATACCGTTCCCAGCGATCAACCTGGTCGTCCCCGATCAGGATCTTCGAGAAGCCGGGGCCATGCGCCTGCACCCTGGGGTTGCCGCGATAGCGATCTACGGTCGGCGTACCGCCGAAGATCAAGCTGCGCGAACAGCTGTCGAGCACGGCCGCGCCGACGTCGCCTTCTCCCGGATAAACGGAAATCGCTTCGCGAGGGATGCCTGCGGCGAAAAAGGCCTCGGCCATCCGATACGGCGTCCACGGCTCCTGCGGGCCGGGCTTGAGCACCAGGCCGATTTGCAGCGGGATAATCGGCAGCCACAGCGTGTGAACTCCAGGGGAGTTCGAGGGCAGCACGAGGCCGAGCACCGGGCTCTGTGCCTGGTAGCTGATCGGCACCTGACGTTCCTCGCCGCGCCCGGTGGTGAGGACGTCGAAAGAAAGACCTCGCGTCAGCGACGTCAGGATGTTTCGCATCTCGGCGAGCACGAAGGCGTTCTTCTTCATGTTGGCCCGGCACATCCGCTCGGGCAGGCCCGTGCTGGCCGACTGGGCGTGAACGAACTCGTCCGCTGTCTGGGAGCCGTCGCCCATTGGAAGGGCGTCGTTCATGTACAGCTCGCCGGCGCGGCCGACCCGTGCGATCAGCTCCTCGATCGGGATGCGGCGGAGCGCTTCACGGGCCTGCTGGGCCTTCCGGATATCGCGCTGGATGAGCCCGCCGTTGGCACGGCTCACGCGGGCGATCGGCTCGCCGGTCGCGAAGTGGACGACCTCATCGACATCGATGCTCGTATAGGGCTGCCCCCATCGAAGAATCGGAATCTTGAGCATCCTAGCCCCTAGCCTCCAACCTCTAGCCTCCAGCCTCTGTCAATACACCCCCACCGTCGTTGTCGCTGCGACGCCCCGGTACGGGCGAACCCCGCTGATGCCGTCCCACGGGTAGCGCTCGTGCGGCGGCTCGCGCTCCCCTTCGTCGCGCTCGAGAAATCCCGGCACGAAGAACTCCCGGGTCAATGTTGTCAGCCTGACGCGCCCCGTCTGTCCAAACTCGACCACACGGTCCGGGTTGTCGAAGTCCACGACTTCGATCGCGGCCCGTGGCTGCGGTGCGTGGTACGTAATCTTGTAGCCGTTGTCCGGGCCGCTCGGCGCGCTGGCGGCAAGACCCATCAGGGTGTTGCCGTACGTGGGCGTCATGTAGGCGCCGTCGAGCAGCTCCTCGTGGGCAAACCGGTTCCACTGTGGCGTGAACTCGGTGCCGCCGGAGAAGATCCCGGTAATTCCCGCCTTTCTGATGGTCGTGCCCATGGACTCGAGGCGCAGCGCGAGCGCCTCGAGCAGCTTGGGCGTCGTGAACATGCACCGGATGTCGTGGTCCGCCTGGAGGATGGTGACGGCCTGATCGATGACGTGATCTTTGTAGGCCTGCAGATGCTCGCTCCAGCCCTTCTTGATCAGCTTGATGACCCAGCGGGGATCGAGATCGACGCAGAACGAAATGCCGCCCCGGTGCTGCGCCAGGTGTTCGACTCCCAGCCGCAGGCGGCGGGGACCGGATGGTCCCAGCATCAGCCAGTTCGAGCCTTTCGGGAAATGCTCGTCTGGCAGCGTCGTGCTGAACAGCTCGTAGTCGATACGGAAGTCGTCGCAGGCGATGCGGGTCTTCGGCGTGCCGGTCGTGCCGCCCGTTTCGAACACGAACACCGGTTTACCCGACAGGCCCTTGGGCACCCATCGCTGCACGGGGCCACCGCGCAGCCATTCGTCTTCGAACAGGCCCAGACGCTTGAGGTCCACGAACGCGTTGATCTCGCGGCGGGGATCCCACCCGAGCTTCTTGGCGTAATCGAGCCAGAACGGGCAGCCCGTCGCAGGATCGAAATGCCAGGCGACTATCTCGCGGACCTGCGCATCCAGCGCGTCGCGGGCCGACTGCACCTGGGCAGGCGCCGGGGTTGCGAACGACGATTGAGGAGACATGAAGATCGAAGTATAGCCGTGGGTGGCGGCGATTGTCTTCGTCCGGCCCCTGTGATAAAGGTCCTAAACGTCGCACGATACCGCGGATGACGACGGCCGCCGCCGCCCTGCTCGTGGCACTCCTGTATGTCCTGCACCAGGACTTCTGGTTCTGGCGCGAGGCGCGCCCGCTCGTTTTCGGCGTCCTGCCAATCGGCCTCTTCTATCACGTCGCCTACACCGTCGCGACGGCATTGCTCCTTTGGCTGCTGGTCACCAGGCTGTGGCCGTCACACCTCGAGGCGACACGGCGAGGCGAGCAGTGATCGCGGCCGCCGTCGCCTTCGCCTATCTGGCGGTCGTGTTCTACATCGGCGTCTTTGCCTTTCGGTCCACGGATCGGAGCGGAACAGTCGCCGAAGAGTACTTCCTGGCAGGACGGTCTCTCGGGCCGGCTGTCTTCCTGCTGTCGCTGTTCGGGACGAACATGACAGCGTTCTCGATCCTCGGCGCCTCGGGCCATGCCTTCGCGAACGGGATCGTCACCTACGGACTGATGGCGTCATCGTCCGCGCTGGTCATTCCGGTGACGCTGTTCGTCGTCGGCACGCGTCTCTGGGCGCTCGGGAAGCAGCACGGCTTCATGACGCCCGTTCAGATGTTCCGCGACCGTTGGGAATGCGGTCACGTCGGCACGGTGATTTTCGCGGTGCAGGCCGTCCTCCTCGTCCCCTACATCATCATCGCGGTGATGGGTGGCGGCACGACCCTGCAGACGGTGACCAACGGTGTCATCCCTTACTGGCTCGGCGGTGCGATCGTGTCGATCGTCGTGATGGGATACGTCTTTCTCGGCGGCATGCGAGGCACGGCCCTGGTGAATGCCTTCCAGACCGTGCTGTTTCTGGTGTTCGGCACGGTCGCCATGGCAGTGGTCGCCTACGGCATCGGCGGCTTTGGTACGGCGATGGAAAGCATGCTGTCGTCCCCGTCTACGGCGCCGCTGCTGACGAGAGAACGGATTTCACCGTCGTTCTTCTTCAGTTACATGTTCATCCCGCTGTCGACCATCGCGTTCCCGCACATCGGCATCTTCTGCCTGACGGCGCGACGACTCGGGCATTTCCGAAACACGATCGTCTTCTACCCGATCTGCATCCTGGCGATCTGGCTTCCCTCGGTCTTTCTCGGGGTCGTGGCCAACCAGGCGACGGCGGTCCCCGCCATCGGCGCCAAGATCGAGGCGCGCACGGCGCTGGCCGTCCAGGGGCCGACGCTGTCGATCGAGGAACGCGATCGGCTGCGGGCACAAGCCGCTGGAGACGACGTCATCCTTCGACTGGTCGAGGGGTACGCGCCGCTGTGGCTGGCCGCGCTGCTCGGCGCCGCGGTCATGGCAGCCGTCATGGCGAGCGACTCCCAGATCCTGGCGCTGTCGACCATGTTCACCGAGGACGTGTTCGCCTTCTACGGGGGCAGACGCCGCTTCGGCGAGGCAGTGCAGGTGCAAATGGGGCGCACCTTCGTGGTGATCTTCACCGCCGTCGCCTATGCCATCGCCTTGAAGACGCCGCAATCGATCTTCGACCTGGCGACGCAGTACGCCTTTGCGGGCTTCGCGTCGCTTTCACCGCTGTTCGCCGCGGCGCTCTTCTGGAAGAGCAGCACGAAATGGGGAGCGCTGGCCAGCACGGTCTGGGTCGCGATGGCCGTCCTCGCGGTGGCCGTCGTGCAGACTGTCGTCCCGCCGCCGGCGCCAGGAACGAGTCCGCCCGCGCTGACCATCGGCGCCATCGATTTCGTGACGCGCGGGCCAGCCGGTCTGACTGTGGTCGGGTTTCTGCCCGTGGTGCCGATGACCATCGTCTCGGCGGTGCTCATGGTCGTCGTCTCGAAGCTGACCGCGGTGTCGGTGCCGGGCAATCGGACGTTGAAGAAGTACTTTCCCGAGGCGGGCCTGCCCGTCCCGTCCGCGCGGCCTCGACGTCCGCTTGGTGCGGCAAAACCGGATTGAGAGGTCGTAAGACCCGAAGTATAGTCGCACCATCCCGCGCATGACGACGGCCGCCCTCGCCGCCCCGCTCGTGGCAATGCTTACGTGCTGGACCAGGACCTCTGGTTCCGTACTTTCATGCTGGCTACCCGTGTGAGGACCTCCTGATGACTACGGAATCGAAACTGGCCTCGCCTCCGTTGACACCGCTGCAATGGGTGATTTGCGGGGTTGCCGCCCTCGGGTTCGCGTTCGACTCCTATGAACTGCTGATGCTGCCGCTCATCGTACGGCCCGCGCTTGCGGAACTGCTTGGCGTCGCCCCGAACAGTCTGGCCGTCAACGAATGGGTCGGCACGCTGCTGTATGTACCCGCAGTGGCGGGCGGCGTGTTCGGGCTCCTCGGCGGCTACCTGACCGACCTGCTTGGCCGCCGCCGCGTGCTGGTGTGGAGCATTCTGTTGTACGCGTTCTCGGCGTTTGCGGCCGGGTACGCCACTTCGGTCGAGGCGCTGCTTTTCTGGCGATGCTGCACGTTCGTGGGCGTGTGTGTCGAGTTCGTCGCGGCCGTCGCGTGGCTGTCGGAGCTCTTCGCCGAGCCGAAGCAGCGGGAGCGCGTCGTCGGCTATACGCAGGCGTTCGCATCGTTCGGCGGCCTCATGGTGACCGGCGCCTACTATCTGATCGTCACCTACGGCGAATCGCTCCCCGAAGTACGCGGCGCACACGAGTCGTGGCGCTATACGTTGATGTCTGGCGTGATTCCGGCCATCCCGCTGATCGTGATCCGTCCGTTTCTCCCGGAATCCCCAGTCTGGGCGGAGAAGAAGCGCACGGGCATGCTCAAGCGTCCGAGCTTTGCCGCGCTCTTCCAGCCGGAGTTCCGCCGGACGACTATTGTGACCACGGTCATGATGGCGTGCGCCTACGCGGCCGCGTTCGGCGCGATTCAGCAGATGCCGCGCATCGCCCCAGGGCTGCCGGACCTGCAGGGGCTCGAGCGTACGGCGCAGGAGCAGGCGATCAGCGGCGTCCAATCGCTGCAGGAGTTCGGCGGTCTGTCGGGGCGGCTGCTCCTCGCCGGCCTCGCGGGCGTCATCATCAGCCGGCGCCGTCTCCTCTATCTGTTCCAGGTGCCGGGACTGATCCTGCTGCCGATCGTCTTCGTCCTCATTCCCACGACCGGCCTCACGCTGGTTCAAAAATTTGGCATCTTCTTCACGGGGCTGGCGACGATCGCTCAGTTCAGCTTCTGGGGGAACTATCTGCCACGCGTGTACCCGACCCATCTGCGCGGCACGGGCGAAAGCTTTGCCGCCAACGTCGGCGGCCGGATGATCGGCACCTGTGCTGCGCTGGTGACGACCGGGCTCGTGCCCTCGATGCCGGGCGCCTCGGTGCCGATCCAGTTGGCCTACGCGTCGGCCATCGTCGGCACGGCCGCGTTTCTCGGTGGTTTCATCGCGAGTTTCTGGCTTCCCGAGCCTAAGCAGTCCGATTTGCCCGACTAGACGCAGATGGTGCACGGGGCCACGCACGACACACTGCTCTTCCGCTCTCGAGACACCCGGCCGTCATGACGCTTGCGCCGGGTGTCAGGGTTGGCTCGTACGAAGTCGTCGCCGCTCTCGGTCGGGGCGGGATGGGAGAAGTCTACCGGGCGCGTGATTCGAAGCTGGGGCGCGAGGTTGCGCTGAAAGTCCTCCCGGATTCGTTTGTCACTGACCCTGAGCGGCTTGCGCGGTTCAAGCGCGAGGCGCAGGTTCTCGCGTCGCTCAATCATCCACATATCGCCGCCATCTACGGATTCGAGGACAGTGGTGACCTGACGAAAGCACTCGTGCTGGAGCTCGTCGAAGGCCCTACGCTGGCTGACCGCATTTCGCTGGGGCGGGTGCCGATGGACGAGGCCTGGCCCGTGGCGCGGCAAATCGCGCAGGCGCTCGAGGCCGCGCACGAGCAGGGGATCATCCACCGCGACCTCAAACCGGCGAACATCAAGGTCAGAGACGACGGCACGGTGAAGGTGCTGGATTTCGGGCTGGCCAAGGCGGTGGCGCCGCCGGGCACCGATGCCAGCCTGTCGCACTCGCCGACAATCACCAGTCCTGCGATGACGCAGGCAGGCGTTCTGCTCGGCACGGCCGCCTACATGAGCCCCGAGGCCGCGAAGGGGCGTATGGCCGACAAGCGCTCCGATGTCTGGGCGTTCGGCTGCGTCCTCTACGAGATGCTCTCCGGCCGGCAGGCCTTCGACGGCGACGACATGACCGAGGTTCTGGGCGCCATCGTGCGCCTCGAGCCGGACTGGGGCGCGTTGCCGACGACCGTTCCTGCCGGCGTCGTGACCGTCCTGAAACGCTGCCTTCAAAAGGATCCGAACCTGCGACTGCGCGACATCGCGGACGTGCGATTCCAGCTCGAAGACGCGCTCGCATCTCCGGCGTCATCACCTCAACCAACCGCGAGTGCTCTCGCTCGCGTGGGATCCGCGGGCTGGATTGTCGCGGCAGCGGCAACGGTCGCCGCCGCCATCATCGTCGCCTCGTCGATGGGTCGAGCTCCGACTGACCCACCTGAGACTCGCCTGCAGATCGTGACTCCTCCGACCAGCGATCCGCTATCGTTCGCGATCGCTCCTGACGGCCGCAGCGTGGTCTTCGATGCCCAACAGAACGGAAGGTCCCAACTCTGGCTTCGGTCCCTCGAGTCGGAAGAGGCACGGCCCTTAACCGGGACTGAGGGTGGGCGTAGTCCGTTCTGGTCTCCGGACAGCGCGTCTATCGGATTTTTTGCAGGTGGAATGTTGAAACGAGTCGACCTCACAGGTGGGTTTGTGCGCAATCTCGCCAGCGCACCCAATTTCCGCCGCGGGGGGTGGACCCGTGATGGCACGATCGTGTTCGGAGCGTCGGTCGGACCACTGTCCAGCGTGTCGGCCGAGGGCGGCGCCGTGAAGGAGGCCACGCGTTTGCTTCCGGGGCAAATCAATCATCGGATCCCTCAGTTTCTGCCGGATGGCCAGCGCTTCTTGCTCCTGACGCTGGGGACACCGGACGTTCGGGGTGTGTATCTCGGCTCGTTGACGGACACCAGTATCCGGCGGGTATTCGACCGTGAATCCGCGTACGCGTTCATGTCCCCAGCGCACGTGCTGATCGTTCGCGAAGGGGCGTTATGGGCTCGGACCTTCGACGCCGCGGATGCTTCTCTGGGAAACGACCTCTTGCCCGTTGCGCCGAGAGTGTTGGTGTCTCCGTCCACCACGGGCTTTGCTGCGCTCTCGGTCTCGTCGGTTGGGGCCATCGCGTACCGCGCGTCCGCTGGAGAGACACAACTCGTCTGGCTCGATCGCGCCGGTAACGCTGTCGATAATGTGGGCCAGCGTGACGATGCCCAGCTCGAGCTCGCTGCGCTGTCCTCCGATGGACGCACGGTGGCGATGGTCCGCACGGTCGATGGCAATACGGACGTGTGGCTCCTTGAAAGCCAGCGGGGCGCGCCTCGTCGTTTGACGTTCGATCCGCGGAGCGACGCTACTCCGATCTTCTCGCCGGACGGCAGTCGCATCGCGTACGTATCGGACAGAAAGCTCGACGTGTGGGACATCTTCGAGCGACGCGCAGATGGCACTGGAGGTGAAACGCTGTTGCTCGAATCGGACGAGAACAAGCAGGCACTCGGGTGGTCCCCGGATGGGCGTTACATCCTCTACTCGACCCAGAACCCGCAGACGGATTCCGACCTCTGGGCCCTGCCGCTCGGCGGCGGGCTGAAACCGTTTCCGATTGCTGCGACGCCGTACGTCGAACTCGAGGCCAGGTTCTCGCCGGACGGACGCTGGGTTGCCTTTGATTCGACCGAGACCGGACAGACTGAGATCTACCTGCAGCCCTTGCCCGGCCCGGGACCGAAAGCGCAGATTTCCGTTGGAGGAGGCAGAAGGCCACGCTGGCGTCTCGATGGGCGCGAGCTGTTCTACGTCGGTGCCGAGAATCGCCTGATGGCCGTGTCGATCGGGCAGGGCAGGTCCGGGCTCGAAGCGGGGCCACCGCGCGCTTTGTTCAGGATGCCGTCAGACGCACCGTACGAACCCTCACCCGACGGTCAACGGTTTCTCGTCACGACGGTCGTGTCAGAAGCCAGTCCGATCACCATCATCCTCAACTGGAGGCCGCCAGCCCGATAGGTGTCTCACAACGCACGTTCGTAGAGGGCCAACGCGGCCGCCGCGTCGAACGCTCTCGGGTTGAATGTCCCGGTCCGCTGTTTTGCTGCGTCGGCCGCCAGCACCGTCAGGTCGTCGCGCGAGACACCCAGCTCGCGCAACGTCGCTGGCAGGCCGCTGGCGTGGCGAAGTTCTTCGAGCCGCGCCGCGAGGCGCGCGCCGGGGGCATCTCCGCCCTCGAGGCCCGAGATGCGCTCGAGCTCCGCGTACTGCTGCCCCACCTGCCCCGCATTCCAGCGAACGACGTGCGGCAGCATCACCGCAATCGCCACACCGTGCGTCGTCCCGTAATGCGCGGTCAGCGGGTTGGCGCAGGCGTGCGTGGCGCCGAGCATCGACTGCTCGATGGCGATTCCGGCCTCATGTGCACCGAGTAGCATCGCCCCGCGTGCCATCAGATCATCCGGATGGTCAAGAACACGCTGGTAGTTGGGCTCGAGCAGGCGCCATGCGTCCCAGGCAAACAGATCGGAAACGGGATTGCGCGCCGACGTCACGTACGATTCCACGGCGTGCGAGAGCGCATCGTATCCGGCGACCGCGGTCACCATTCGCGGCTGTGAGACCGTGATCTCGGGATCGAGCAGGGCGATCCTGAACGCCGCCTTGTGATCGGCGCAGGCCATCTTCACGTGCGTCTCGGCATCGGAGATGATGGCCGTCGACTGCGCATCGCTGCCGGTTCCCGCCGTGGTCGGCACGCCAATCATCGGCCGCATCGGCCGGGACGCCTTGCCCACGCCCCAGTAGTCGCGCATCGTGCCACCGTTGGTCAGCACGAAGTTGATGCCCTTCGCGCAATCGAGCGAGCTTCCGCCGCCGAGCGCGACCAGCGAATCCACGCCGCTGGCAGCTGCGTGCGCCCGGCCAGCCTCGACCATCGCCGTGTCTGGGTTGGCGTCGAAGTCGTGGAAGAAGAACACCTCGATGCCAGCCTGGCGGAGCGTGGCAGCGGCCCGATCGACCAACCCGGACGCCACGATGCCGCGATCGGAAACGACCAGCGTCCGAGCGAACCCGAGATGGCGCGCGAGCTCACCGAGCCGGGTGAAGACGCCTTCGCCGAACACGACCCGCGTCCGCAGCTCAAAGTCGAAGGAGCGCATTGCGGACCAATACTATACTGGCGACTGAGGAGGAAGCCCCGTGGTCGAGACGCACATTCTCAGGGCAGGCCTTGCGGCGCTCGTCGCCTTCCTGCCGCTGTCGACGATATCGGTAGCTCAGATCCCAGACGCTCACCGGTACTGGCCGCAGTGGCGTGGACCCCACGCAAACGGCATCTCGCGCACGGCCACTCCGCCGCTCGAATGGAGCGAGTCGAAGAACATACGCTGGAAAGTGCCCGTTCCCGGCCGAGGCTCGTCCACGCCTGTCGTCTGGGGCGACCGGATTTTCATCACCACGGCGGTTCCCGCCGGCATCACCGGCGATGCGCAGCATGCTCCGCGCGGCGGACTCAAGGAGCGAGGCATGCATCGATTCGTAGTCATGGCCGTCGATCGCAAGACCGGCCGTACGATGTGGGAGCGGGTCGCCACCGAGCAGGAACCGCACGAAGCGGGTCACTTCGAGAACAGCACCTGGGCCTCGAGCTCCGCCATCACCGACGGTCAGAGTCTCTTCGCCTACTTCGAGTCTTTCGGCCTGTACGCGTACGACCTGAACGGCAAGCTGCTGTGGCAGAAGGACCTCGGCGACAAGCGCATGCGGAATCAGTTTGGTGAAGGGTCGACGCCTGCCTTGTACGGGAACACGCTGGTGGTCGTCTGGGATCACTTGAACGGGCAGTCGTTCATCGCGGCGTTCGACACGCGCGACGGCCGGGAGCTGTGGCGCGTTCCCAGAGAAGAAATCGACACCTGGGCCACGCCGCTCGTACTGGAAGTCAACGGACGTCCACAGGCGATCGTTCCCGCCATGCGCCGCATACGAGGGTACGACCTCGAGAACGGCACGGTGGTTTGGGAGGGCGACGGTTTGACGATGAATTCGATCCCCTCGCCTGTGTACGACGAGGAGATGGTCTACCTGATGAGCGGATTCCAGGGTAACGATCTGCGCGCCGTGCGCATCGCACAGGCACGCGGCAACATCGATGGCACGAGCGCCGTCGCCTGGTCGTTCGATCGTGACACCCCGTACGTCCCATCTCCCATTCTGAGCGACGGCGTCCTGTATTTTCTCAAGACCAACTCCGGAATCCTTTCGGCCTTCGACGCCAAGACAGGCAAGCCCCATTACCAGAACCAGCGTCTCGACGGTCTGCCGAACGTCTTCTCGTCTCCGGTCGCCGCCGGCGAGCGGGTGTACTTTACCGGCCGCGAGGGTACGACGCTCGTGATCCGTTCCGGGCCGAAGTATGAGGTGCTGGCGACCAACACCCTGGACGATGGCTTCGACGCATCGCCGGTCCTCGTGGACAACGAGATCTATTTGCGAGGGTACAAGCACCTCTACAGCATCGCCGAGCCGTGAGAGGGCGATGATTTGAGGTAGCATCTGCTGGCGGCGCGTTTCCGCCGGCAATGGTGCCGGCTCCGCCAGCGATGCCGCTCCGAAGGAGTCCAGACATGCGCATGCTCGTTCACGTCAGAATTCCCCATGAAGGGTTCAATGCAGCCGTCCGAAGCGGCACGATCGGCAAGACGATGGAGCGCATCCTCGCCGACACCAAGCCCGAAGCCGTCTATTTCACCGAGTACGGCGGCAAGCGGGGAGCCATTCTGATTGTCGACGTGTCGGACGCCTCGAAGGTGCCCGCCATAGCCGAGCCCTGGTTCCTGCAGTTCAACGCCGACGTGAGCTTTCACGCCGTCATGACCCCGGACGATCTCGGGCGTGCCGGCCTCGACTCGCTGGGCAAGAAATGGGGCTAGGTAGGCGCTGATGATCGTCCGTCTCATCCTGACGCTGCTCTTCGCCATATTCGCGAGCGCGGTGACAGCCGAAGACTGGCCGCAGTTCCGCGGGCCCACCGGTCAAGGCCACTCGACCGAACAGAACATCCCCTTCGAATGGAGCGAGACGCGGAACGTCGTGTGGAAGGTGCCCGTTCCGGGCTCGGGATGGTCGTCGCCGGCCGTCGCAAACGGCCGCGTGTGGATGACGGCCGCCGCGCAGGTGGGCCGGTCCTCCCAGATTTCGCTGCGCGCCCTCGCGTTCGACGCCGAATCGGGTAAGGAGCTCGTCAACGCCGAGGTGTTCCGGCGCGAATCCGCAGTCATCAACGTCAAGAACAGCCGCACGTCTCCAACGCCCATCGTCGACGGCGATCGCGTGTACGTCCACTTCGGAGCCGACGGTACGGCGGCGCTCACCGCATCGGGCGAGATCCTCTGGAAGACGCAGTTCCGCTACGAATCGGAGCACGGCAACGGCGGATCGCCGGTCCTGTTCGGCGACCTGTTGATATTGAGCGCCGACGGCTTCGACCAGGCGTTCGTCGTCGCGCTCGACGCGCGCACCGGGAAGGTCCGATGGAAGACGTCGCGCCGCCAGCCATGGAGCCAGGCGTATTCCACGCCGCTCGTCATGCGTGTCGCCGATCAGGATCAGGTCGTCAGCCCCGGCGCCTTTCGCGTGACGGCTTACGACCCGCAATCGGGCAGGGAAATCTGGCGCGTCAACTACGCGGACGGCTTCTCCAACGTCCCCCGCCCGGTGTACGGTCAGGGGCTCGTCTTCATTGCCACCGGCTTCAACGAACCGACGCTGATCGCCGTGCGTCCCGACGGCAAAGGCGACGTCACCAGGACGCACGTCGCCTGGACGCTGGAGCGCAGCGCGCCGCTGACCCCTTCGCCCCTCCTCGTCGACGATGTCCTCTATGTCGTGAGCGACATCGGGATCGCCACGGCGCTCGACGCGACAACCGGCAAGCCGCACTGGCAGCAGCGACTGGGCGGCAATTACTCGGCATCGCCGGTCTTCGCCGACGGTCGGATCTATTTCCAGAGCGAAGAGGGCCTGACGACGGTCATCGCGCCGGGGACCGTGTTCAGGCTGCTCGCACGAAACGAGCTCGACGGCTCCACGCTCGCGTCACTGGCGGTATCGGACGGTTCGATCTACATCCGCTCGGACACGCATCTGTATCGGATCGGGGCCGTGCCCCGCACGACCGGGACTCGGCGAGTTGTGCCGGCTCAGGCTGGCCGGCTTGTCCAGGCGGCCCTGCGTGCCCAGGCGGCGACTCCCGCGCAGGCAATCCTCGATCGAGCGATGATCGATTTCGCGAACGGCCGCATCGAGGAATCCATCCGTGGATTCGACGAGGTCGCGAAACTCGCGCCCCGTTCCGCGCCGCAGCTCTGGCAGCGGGGTATCGCCCTCTATTACGCGCGCCGTTATCGCGACTGTCGTCAGCAGTTCGAGGAGCACCGGCTCGTCAACCCCAACGACGTCGAGAACGCCGCCTGGCACTTCATCTGCGTCGCGCGCGGCGAATCGGTCCGGGCGGCTCGAGAGGATCTCCTGCCGGTGGGGGCCGACGCGCGCGTGCCGATGCGGCAGATCTACGACATGCTGCGCGACAGCCTCGCTCCCGACCGGGTGATTGCCGCAGCAAAAACCGACCCGGAAGCGCAGTTCTTCGCGCACCTGTACGTCGGACTGTATTACGAGGCGACCGGCAACAAGGCGCGCGCCCTCGAGCACATCACCGAAGCGGCCGCGGAACGCTACGCTTCGGTGGGCGGCTACATGCACGCCGTGGCGCGCGTGCACCTCGGGATTCTGAAGAGCACTAAGTAGTCCCTCGTTCCTGGTCCTTGGTCCTCGGTCCGTCCCTGGTCCTTCGTCCCTGGACTCGCGTCACGGGCGCAGGTCGAACGCCGCCATCTCCCGCAGGTTGCGCACGATCAATCGTCCGCCGGCGATGATCGGATGGTTCCACGTTTTGCCCTCAATCGCCGGAAACCTGACCACTTCCTCGTGGCGTTCTGGCGTCGCCCTGACGACCGCGATGTCGCCGTCCTCGGTCAACACGATCACGTGGCCGCCAGCGAGGACGATCTGGCCGTACCCGTACCGGCCCGCCTTCCATTTCAGCTCGCCGGTCGCCGCTTCCACGCACGCGAGAATCGCCTCGTCCAACCCGTAGATATACCCCTCATGGAGCACCGAGCTGGTGAACTTGTTCTTCATCCGCGTGTTCTGCCAGACGGTCTGAGTTGAAAACCCGTCACCCGCACGCGTCACCTCGAACACGGCGGCCCCGTGGCCGTAGCCGGCGGACAGAAAGACGCGATCGCCGCCGAGCACGATCGGCTGCGACACGTTGATCCCCACCTGGGTCACCCATGGATACTCCCAAAGAAGCCGGCCTTCCTCGACCGTCAGGCCAACCGCACGCGTCGCGCTGACGATGATGATCTGTCGGACGCCGCCGAGAGTGGCGAGCATGGGCGACGTGTACGCCTGCTGATCGTCGAGGGTTCCCCAAACAGCGTCGCCGCTGTCCTTGTTGTACGCGACCACCGACCGCCCGCGCCGCCCTCCCGGCAACACGATCACTTTGTCGTCTACGACCAGCGGAGAACCAGACATGCCCCATTCGAGATTCGTGGCGCCGTTGTCCTCGAGGATGTTGCGTCGCCAGACGAGCGTACCAGTCCGCGCGTCCAGGCATCGAAGCTCTCCCAGCGCCCCGAGCGCGTAAACGCGGCCCTCGTGGTAGGTCGGCGTCGCCCTCGGACCATCGCCTCCCTGCCACTCGATGAACTCCGCGTCCCAGCCGTGAATCCACAACTCGCGCCCCGTGACGATGTCGTACGCCGAGACCACTTCCTGGTCACGGCGCTGCTCGATCGTGAACGCACGGCCATCCGCCGCCACGAACGACGCATAGCCGAGTCCAATCGGCTGCTTCCACACCGGGGCCAATCCCTCGCGTGGCCAGTCGGCACGAATGCCTGGTCCCTCATAGCGGCCATCACGGTTCGGGCCGCGGAAGTCGGTCCAGTCACTCGAGCGATCGTGTGACACGACTGGAGCGGCGACAGCCGCTGCTCGGGGGAGCTCCGAACGTTCAGCTGGGACGTTTCCCGCATCCGGCTCGGCTGGGAGGGTCGGCGCATTCGACGAAGCATTCGTGTCGCTCGATTCCGGCGCCAGCTGCCGCTGCCTGGCGCGATCCTCCTCGAGCGCATCGTAATTGGCCGAGCTCGAAAAAAATCGCACCCACATGCCGGATCCGTCACGGGCGAGAGACAATCCGCCAAATCGGTACAGCCCCGCAGCCGCCAATGCGATCGCCAAGACGACGACCGCCGATTTCTTCCGCATGAAGGCAGTATACGCGTGGTATCGTCGGCTCATGCGCCATCGGCTGCTTGCATTCCTCACTGCCTCGGCGTTGACAGCGTCCATCTTCGGCGTCGGTCGTGCTGTGCAAGGAGCTGCACCCGATTGGCCGCAGCTCCTGGGCCCCGAGCGAAACGGCGTGTACACCGGTCCTCCGCTGGCCGAGACGTGGCCGAAAGACGGGCCACCCAAGGTCTGGCAAATCTCGGTCGGCGAAGGCTTCGCCGGCCCCGTCGTCGTCGGCGAGCGGGTCATCCTCTTTCATCGTCGCAGCTACGAAGAGATCGTCGAGGCGTTCGATTCGCGAACCGGCAAGAGCGTGTGGCGATTCGCGTACAAGACGAATTACCGCGACGACTTCGGCTTCGATGAAGGGCCCCGTTCTGTTCCGGTCGTCGCGAACGGACGCGTCTACACGTTCGGGGCCGAAGGCATGCTCCACGCCATCGACCTGATGACAGGCAAGAGCATCTGGAACGTCGACACGATGCGCCGCTTCGGCGTCCCGAAAGGATTTTTCGGCGCCGCAGGCTCGCCGCTCGTGGAAGACGGCCGCGTGATCGCCAATATCGGCGGCAAGGGCGCGGGTATCGTGGCCTTCAACGCCGACACCGGCGAGGTGTTGTGGACCGCCACCGATCATCAGGCGAGCTACTCTTCGCCAGTCGGCGCCACGTTCGGCGGGCGGCGCCAGGTGATCTTCTTCACGAGGAACGGGCTGATCAGCCTCGACCCGTCGACGGGGGCCGTCATATTCCAGCGCCCGTGGCGCTCGCGGTCGGCTTCTTCTGTCAACGCGGCGACACCACTCGTGATCGGCGACCTGCTCTTCGCGTCGGCAACGTACGAGACGGGAGCCACGGTGATGCGCGTGAACGGGAACCAGCTCACCGAACTGTGGTCCTCAGACGACGTGATGTCGAATCATTACGCGACGAGCGTGTACCACGACGGCTACCTCTACGGGTATCACGGGCGCCAGGAATTCAACCCGAGCTTCCGCGCCGTCGATGTGAAGACGGGGGCGGTGAAGTGGAGCGTCGATCGCTATCGCGCCGGGTCGGTCACCCTCGTCGGCGATCGGCTGCTCATCGCGAGAGAGACCGGCGAGCTCGTCCTCGCGCCCGCGTCGCCCGAGGCGTTCAAGCCTCTTGCACAGGCGCGCGTTCTGCGAGGGACCGTTCGTGCCCTCCCGGCCGTGTCGGATGGGTTCGTCTATCTCCGCAACGAGAACACGCTCGTCTGCCTGGATCTCCGCAGGCCGCAGTAGCGACTCGGCCGAGACCTTCAGTTGTCGACCGGTGGCGCGCCGGCGGCGGGCGGATCCTTCGGCGCCTCGGGCTCTGGCGCCGCTGGTATCTCCGCTTTCCCGTCAAGGACAAAGGTCAACATGCGAGGCGGACTGCTGGTGGTCGTCTGGTTTCCGGGCCCAGCGTTGCCGCTCGTCTGCCCAATGCCGCCCATCAACGTGACGTACTGACGCCCATCCACCAGGTAGGTGATCGGGGGGCCCATGCCCGCTCCCAGATTGGTCTGGATCTCGAGGCGCAGCTCGCCCGTATCCGCGGTATACGCAAGCAAGCGTCCGTCGTTGACGACCTGAAACACCAGGTTGCCTGCCGTCGTGACCGTACCACCGCCGATCCCGCCGCCGCCCGGCCGTCGCCAGCGCATTTGCTGACCGAGTGGATCCCATGCGACCAGAGCTCCCGTACGGGTTCCCTCGATGGGCTCCGGTCCGATAGCCGGCAATCCGGGGTCGCTTGCCGCAGGCGCTGGCCGCACCGTGCCGGTGGTCTGCCCTGGCGCAGGCGTGAATTCCTCGACCGCAGCGAACGTGAAACTGCTCCGCGTCGTCGTCGGAATATAGACGAGGCCCGTCGCCGGGTTGTAGGACATCGGGGACCAGTTATGGGCGCCGCCCGGATTGGGCGATAGCGTGACCGGCGTGGTGCCGTAGTAGGACTGGGGATGAACGACCGGCCGGCCCGTCTCACCATCGATACCGCTGGCCCAGGTGACGCGGGCAAACGGTTCCGCGGAGATGAACGCGCCCGTGAGCCGGTCGATCACGTAGTAGAACCCGTTCTTGCTGGCCTGCATCACGACCTTGCGTTCGACGCCGTCCATCATCAGGTTGACGAGCATCAACTGCTGCACGCTGTCGTAGTCCCAGTTGTCGTTCGGCACCACCTGGTAATGCCACCGATACTCGCCCGTATCCGCGTCCACCGCGACGATCGCGCACGTAAAGAGATTGTCGAGGCCGGTGGCGCCACGCCATATCTGGGTCCACGGCTCCGCATTGCCGGTCCCGACGTAAACGAGGTTCGCCTCAGGGTCGTACGCCGCACCATCCCAGACTGCCCCGCCGCCTCCGTATTGCCACCAGTTGCCGCCCCACGTGTCGGCGGCCTGGCGCATCGCCTCATTCTCGAAACCAAGCGCCGGATTCCCGGGCACCGTGTAGAAGCGCCAGACGCGGCGACCGGTGCGCGCGTCGTACGCGTCGAAATAGCCGCGCATCGGCCGGTCGCCGCCGCTCACACCGATCACGACTTTGTCGCCCGCGAGCCGCGGGGCCATCGTGATGGTGGCCCACTCCTGGGGAAACCCGACGCGCGCCTCCCAGACGACCTTTCCCGTTTTCGCGTTGATGCCCTCGAGCCGACCATCGATGATGGGCGCGATCACCAGATCCTCATAGAGGGCAAGACCACGGTTCACGACTCCGCAGCAGATCTTGGGACGGACGGCCGTCTGATTGACTTCCGGATCCCAGCGCCACAGCTCCTTTCCAGTGCGCGCATCCACAGCGAAGACAATGCTCCAGTTCGTGATGCTGTAGATCACGCCGTTCCGCACGAGCGGCGTCGCTTCCTGGCCGCCTCCGCCCATGCCCACGTCGAGATGCCAGGCGAGGCCGAGACGACTCACGTTGCCCGCATTAATCTGGTCGAGGGGGCTGAAGCGGGTTTCCCCGGTAGTCAGCCCGTAACGGACCCAGTCCTTTCCGTCCGTCTCCTGGGTTGTGACAGTTGAAGGAGCAAGAGTCCACGCGGTCACGAACGTCAATGCGACCCATCGGCTGAGCGGCTTCATAGCTGGCCTCTCCTGGTGTTGACGCGCGTCGAATGGCGCGAGCGTAACAGAAAAGCGGCCCGGAACGGCGCGGAGTTTCTATAATGTCCAGGAACTCCAAGAGGAAGCTGTGGAAGCACATCGGAACCGCTGCCGTCTCGTCGCCCTGTTCAGCGTGCTGGCCGCCGCGTGCGCCTCTTCCGAGATCGCCCAGAAGGCCGACCTCGTGCTGTCCGGCGCCCGCATCGTTACGGCAACGGGAGCGGTCACGGAGGACGCATCGGTCGTCGTTTCCGAGGGGCGTTTTTCGGCGGTGTCTCCAAGTCGCGTCACGACAGCGGCCGGCACTGTCATCGATTTGTCTGGCGCGGGCTATACGGTTCTGCCCGGCCTGATCGATACACACGTCCATCTGATTCCGTCAGGCGGCATCGACAGCGACGAGGCGCTGGCCCGGTACATCTCGGACAGACTTCCCGAACGGCTGGAATCGTTCCTGGCTTCCGGCACGACGACGATCTACGACGACGGCGATTTCTGGCCGGCCATCTCGGAGGTCAAACAGCGAATCGCGGCTGGAACGCTTCGCGGACCGCGGCTCTTCGCCGTCGGACTGATTCTGACCGCGCCAGGCGGTCACCCGGCCAGCACGATCTGCCGCACGAATCCCTATTGCCAGCAGCACCGCATCGTTCAACTCGACTCGCCGCTGCGCGCCCGGGAGACCGTGGATCTGCTGGCCGAAAACGGCGTGGACGGAATCAAAGTGGTCCACGAGGCCGTGGACATCACGATGGCGCGCGATGTCCTCGACGCGGTAATCGAACGAGCCCGCATGCACGGGATACCGGTGGATTCACACAACGAAACCGTGGAGAGCTCGATCGTGGCCGCCGAGGCAGGCGTCTCTCGATTGGTCCATCCGCCGCGGTTCGGCAGCGTCGACGGCACACCGTTCGTCGAACTGGTCCGCAGCCGCGGCATCAAAATCGCGGCAACAGTCGGAAGCGGAGGCCCGGGCAATCCCAAGTACACCCCCGAGATGGCCGCCCTTTTCGACGTCCTGAAGCGCAACGTTCAAGCGATCCGCCGCCGGAATGTGCTGTTGTCGTTCGGCACCGACAACGCGGGCGGCGATCCGGCGGAGCGCGTCTGGATGGAGGTACGGGCGCTTCAGGATATCGGGCTGTCGCCCGCCGAGATTCTCACGACCATGACTCGCGATTCCGCAGTCTATCTTGGCCGCGGCGACGAGCTCGGCACCATCGAGAAGGGCAAACGGGCCGATCTCCTGATCGTTCGAGGCAACCCACTCGAGGACCTGTCCGCGTTACGGAACGTCGTCGTCGTGATCAAGAACGGCACCATTCTCATCGACAAGCGCTGAGCTCGCCCGAGCCGTAGTCGGTCTTCAGGGATTTTCGCTTGCCGAGATCGCAGGCATGTGTTTGAATGCCGCAAGGTTCGCCTCATTCGTTCACAAACTGATCGCGCTGATCCCACTTCGCGACTTGCCAATCGCCAAAGGCCTGCGGTGACATTGTGAAAATCGACGTCTTCAACCACTTCTACCCGCGGCGGTTCTTCGACGAGTACATCAACGTCGGCGCCAGCTTCAAAGACATGGGCAAGCGCGTCCAGAACCTCCCCACCATCGTCGATCTCGACGCCAGGTTTCGCGCCATGGACGAATTCGGCGACTTCTGTCAGGTGCTGACGCTACCGCAGCCGCCGGTGGAATCGCTGGCGGGCCCCGAAAAGACGCCCCTGATGGCGCGCATCGTCAACGACGGCCTGGCAGAACTGGTGGCCAGGCATCCGAAGCGCTTCATCGCGTACGGGGCGTGCCTCCCGATGAACAATCCTGACGAGGCCTTGAAGGAGCTGGATCGGGCGTCCTCGACGCTCGGCGCCAAAGGCGCCCAGATCTACACGAACATCAACGAGCAACCGCTGGACAAGCCTGAATTCCAGCCGGTGTTCGACGAGATCGCGCGCCGCGGCCTGACGGTCTGGCTGCACCCCACGCGGGGGGCCAATCACCCCGACTACCTCACGGAGGACAAGTCCCTCTACGAGATCTGGTGGACCTTCGGCTGGCCGTACGAGACGAGCGTGGCAATGTCCCGCCTGGTCTTTTCCGGACTCTTCGATCGACATCCGGACATCAAGATCATCAGCCACCACGGTGGCGCGATGATTCCGTTCTTCGAGGGACGCGTGGGCTACGGGTGGGATCAGCTGGGCAAACGGACGTCCGACGTCGACTACACCGTGCTGCTCAAGTCGATGAAGAAGCGGCCGATCGATTACTTCAGGAATTTCCTCGCCGATACCGCGCTGTTCGGGGCTCGCTCGGGGACGCAGTGCGCGCTGGACTTCTTCGGCATCGACCGGATGCTGTTCGCATCGGATATGCCATTCGAGCCGACTCCGGGCCTCTACGTCCGCGAGACGATCCGCGTCATCGAGAGCCTCGACCTCTCGGCGGACGAGAAGGACCGCATCTACCGGCGAAACGCGGAGAGGCTACTCAATCTCTGAGAATCTGATTGCCGGATCTACTGTCTGGTGAGCTTGAAGTTGCCGCTCTCGTTCTGTGTTTTCCACGTGCCGACGATCGACCGGTGCGGCAGCCCGAGGTTCTCGATCTTGCCATCGAGCACGTAGGTGATGACCTTGCCCGATTTGTCTTTGCCGTCTCCCTCGAGATGCACCAGCCACCCCTGAGGGGTGAGCACGGCGTTCTTGATCGGGATGTTGTCCGTGCCGGGATTGATCATCCCGGTGATCGCCTTGCCGTCCCATCTGATGAGGATCAGCACGTCGTCGGTATGATTCTGGCTGGGTCCCCAGGTGCCGATCCAGGAACCCTTCAGCGGATGCCCTTCCTGGGCCGAGACCGGCGCCGGAGACGCCAGACACGCAATCAACAGGACGAAGACGAACGTCAGCGCTCGCATGTGTCAGTCTCCTACTCGGCGCCCACCAGATGCTGGATGTCGCGGTTGTTGTCCTGACAGAAGTATTCCTCGACCTCCTCAGTCGTCCACGGAATATTCCATCCGGCCGTCCAGGGCCTCGTGTAGGCGCCCGGATCGTCAATCGTCACTTCGTACTTCAAGGTGTTGAAGTCGGGGCGCGAGATGCGCTCGATGAGATGCAGCTGCTCGGTGTGCACCATCCCGGTCGGCCTGCGCGTCATCCAGAACCGCTCGTTGAAGCCGACCGTGTCGATGACGAGCGTGTCCCCTTCCCAGCGGCCGACGGAATGGCCGTAGAACGTCGGGTTCACGTCGTCACCCGTTGGATGGGCCCGGCCGTCCATGTGAACGACCCGCCAGCTCCGCGAACCGCCGCCGGACAGGATGAGAATGCGTTTGAGCTGAGGCTGGTCCACGATCTCGAGGCCGTACGGCGTGTTGAACTGGCGCGGTCCGGCGGGAGGAATGCAGCGCGGGTGCGGATCGTCCTTTCCCAGCGTGTCCAGACGATACTGGACGAGCTCCTTGGCCCAGGGCTGGAAGGGCGCCACCTTGTCGATGTCGGCGCGGTTCACCAGAAACGCGCCGTTCATCTCGACGAAGTTCTCCGACAAGTTGCCGACGCCGGTGTCCCAGTGTCCCTTGCCGCCCGGTTCTGGTCCCAGGTTGACGCGACCGTCTGGCCAGCGCGGCGTTGGCGCAGCAGGTTTCTTTGTTCCCTGCTGCGCTGATGCCGGCGCCGCGGTCAGCGCCGCACAGACCACGAGACCCAGGACGAAACAGATTCTCACGGATGCCTCCGAGGGTTTGCCCGGTTCGATTCGACGGCTTACGGGGTCACACCTTCGCTCGAGGCAGCGCCCATCTTCTTGCCGTTCTTGAAAACGTTCCGCGCGTTGGCGAGCGGGGTGCCATTACGGGCGAGCGAGCCCTCGACCTTCACCTGATCGCCCACCTGCAAGGTGTTCCGCGTCCAGCCCTGTCGCTGCAGACCGCTCGGCGCACCCATCTCCAGAGCCCAGTTCGTGACCTTGCCGCTCGCGTCCTTCACGTTGATATAGAAGTACACGTGCGGATTCTGCCACTCGACCTTCGTCACCAGCCCTTCGAGCGTGACCGGCTTGCTCGCGTCGTACTCCGACGAGAACGAGTGGTGAGCCATCACCGGCCCGGCCGCCAGCATCACCGCAAGAGCGACACCCATCAAACGAACTCGCATGTCAACCTCCAATCACACCCCAGAAATTGCAGGATTGCAGAATTGCAGGAAGTGTAGGAAGTGCAGAAGTGCATCTCTGCAGATTGACTTTCTGCAGATTTACTTTCTGCAATCCTGCAATCCTGCAATCCTGCAATTCCTCTGTGTGTTATTCCCAGCGACCGATCGTCTTGCCGTCGGCAAACTTGGCCCCGACGAAGTTACCGGCGTGGCTCCCGTCGCGCATCGGGTTGACGCGGATGCTCACGGCCGTGCCTGGCGCAAAGGTCGTCTTCCGCCACCCGTTTCGGGACAGCGAATTAGGACTGCCGCCCTCGACGCTCCACTCTTCCTTCGCCCCCCCGGTGTTCTGCCGTTCGATCTGAATCCAGATGTGAGGGTTCGTCCACTGGAACTCTTTCACGGTGCCCGTGAGCTCCACGGTTTTCGTGTTGTCGAACATGGCGCCGGAGTGGTGCGCGACGACCGGCGTGGCCACGGCCCCTGCCACGAACAGCGCAGCAACTATGTGCAATCTCGCGGGTTTCATAAACACAGTCCTCCAGACCCTAGTCAATCTTCTTATCGATCGGTTTGCCGTCCGGTCCGAGCGTCAACGTCTGACCGCTATCCGTCGTCGGATTCCGGTTGTTTTCCGCGCAGGCGTAGTCGTAGGCGCGGCTTCCCGCCGGCGCCTTGCGATACCGCTTGGTGACGACCCACGGCTTGGCCAGCGCTTTCTCGTCCTCGATGGTCATCACCGCTTCGATGGTGCTGTCGTCAATCTTCCGCATGCGGGTCACCGTGTGACTGCGCTCGCTCAGGATCAGCCCCGTGCGATCGACGATCACGTCCTCGTCGATGAGAAACCCCTTCGTGCTGACCGTGTCGAAGACGAGCGTGTCGCCCTCCCAGCGCCCGACCGAGTCGCCGCTGTAGGTCGGCCACATTTCGTCCGCCGGCGGGTGCGGCCGCCCATCGGTATAGACCCTGATGATGTTGGGGCCGTTCTCGCCGACAATCCACGTCTGCTCGGGCCTGACGACGAACTCGTAGACGTCTGGCAGGTTCATCGCTCTCGGGAAGCCATGCGGCCTCCCGCACGTATTGACCGGGTCGGGAAGGCGACCGGCCGCAATTTTTTCGATGTTCTGCTGGTAGAGCTTCTCGAATTCCGGGGTGTACGGTGGACGCTCGCGCACCCACGCCTCGCCCGAGCGCCCGTTCTTCGGCTCGACCGTGGAGCCGTCGAAGATCGTGCCCCCCTGCATTTGCCAGATGCCGCTCCAGTCTGGCAGCGAGTCAAAACTCGGCAGTTTCTGCTGCGCGGTCAGAAGCCCCTGCGCGAGCACGACGCTTGCCGCAAGTCCGACGCTCAGTGTCTGTATCGCCTTGAAGATCATGGGTATCCCCCGATTCGTGATTATCGCTTGGCCAGCGAGGTTTGTTCAATGGTGAAGCCCGCGATCAGCGGGCGCCCGCTTTCTTCTGCTCCTCGACCCTGATGTTGAACACCCGTTCCCGCGCATCTAGTTCTTCCAGATAGGCTTCCCGGTCGATGAAGGGGTTCGGCCCATTGGGCGTTCTTCCCAGGCGCGCGTACTTCTCGGTCATGTTGTACATCGACGAATGCGACCCGAGAGGCACGTCACACGGCAGCGACCGGAGCAGCTTGAAGCTGCGGATGTACTCTTCAGCCAGGGGGGTCAGGGCACCCCCCTTGACGAGGGGCGCGTTGGCCGTGACCCCCATACCGCCCATGATCACCACGTTGTAGGTTCGTCCGTCTTCCTCGGCCCTCAGCGTCCAGGTTGTGTTGCCGCTGGTGTGTCCCGGCGTATGGACCGCCACCAGCGTGGTCCCGCCAAGTCTGACTTCGTCGCCGTCGTGCAGGACCCGGTCGATGGGGTGCGGTTTGCCGCCGGGGCGCATCCGCTCGAGCGCCGGAACGTCCTCGGCCATGGCCATCACCTGCGCACCGGTCACCTGTTTGACGAGCGCGTCGCCCTCCATGTGATCGCCGTGGGCATGACTGCCCAGCACGATCTTGATGTCGGTGAACTTGAAGCCCAGCTTTTCGACTGACCCACGCAAAACCGGGACGGCCTCCTCGAAGTTCGTGTTGATCAAGATATGCCCTTCCGATGTTGTCACCAGAAAGGCGCCTTGAATCTCGGTGCCGACGAAATACACGTTGCCGACCACTTTGTGCGGGGGAAACGGGCGCCGAGCCTGCTCGGGAGTACCGGTCGTCAGCCGTGAGAGCTCATCGGGCGTCATGTCCCGCTTGCCTTGGGCCCAGGCAAACGGGGCAGAGAGGACGCCGGTCAGCAGGACACACGCAAGAGTCGGGATGCGCATCAGGGGCTTCCTCCGCGGCACGTGGCAGCGGGGAGGGCAATTATGGCAGGAGACATGCGTCAACCGAAACAAATTCACTGAAAGCGGCGGCCAGACGGGCCGTTGCGGAACGAATCGGCCGCCGGCACAATACGTGAGCGCCGAGTTGACGCACGCTTTTTAACGAGGTTCCCATGCAGACAGCAGTTCAGCACGTGACACCCGATCGCATCATGCAGGTCGCGCACGGTTTCTGGCCCGCGGCGATCATGTCCAGCGCCGCGGCCTACGACTTCTTCACGCACATCGCCCTGGGTCGCAACACTGTCGAGGCGGTGGCTTCCGCCGCGGGCACCGATCACCGCGGCACGCGGATGGTCCTCGACGCGCTCGTCTCGCTGGAATTCCTCACGAAGCAAGAGGACCGATACGCGCTCACGCCGGAGAGCGATGCGTTTCTCGTGCGCGATCGACCGACGTCAATCCTCGAGATGATCGCGGGGCATCCACCCCTGATGTGGGATGACTGGGGCAAGCTGCGGGAGGCGCTGAAGACCGGCCAGCCTGTGAAGACGGTGGACGATCTGGAATCCGGAAACACCTTCTTCCCGCGGCTGATTCGGATGATCATGTCGCTCAGCCTGGGTCCGGCCGACGCGGTGGCCGAACATCTCGGCATCGGCTCGACGCTCAAGGGTGCTGCGATTGTCGATGTCGGGGCCGGCGCGTGCGCGTGGACGATTCCCTTTGCCCGGCGGGATCGCACCGCCAGAATCACCGCCTTCGACCTGCAGCCGGTGCTGGACGAGGCCGCGAAAATCGTGCGCGAGTTCGGCGTCGCCGAGTCGTTCCGGATGCAGCCTGGCGACTATCGAACCGACGAGCTGGGCAGGGACTTCGATATCGCGGTGTTCGGCAACATCTGCCACATCGAGACGTCGCAGGGCAATCGCCAGCTGATCGCGCGCGCGCACCGGGCGCTCAAGCCAGGCGGCAGACTCGTCATCGGCGACATGCTGCCGAACGAGGAGCGCACCGGACCGCCGTTCCCCGTCATGTTCGCCCTCAACATGTTCCTCCACGGCGCGGGCGACTGTTACACCTTCGGCGAATACCGCGGGTGGCTGCGTGAGGCGGGCTTCAGCGGCGCGGACACGTACGATACGCACCGGTCGCACTCGCCGGTCATCATCGCGACGAAGTAGCCAGCCGCCGGTACGCCGCCAGCATCTCGGCATACGAGAAGTTCGCGTTGCGGCCGCTCGGATTGGGCACGACGAAGACGCGGGACTCCTCGAATCGCCCGCGCTGGAAGCCGCAGGCGATCCGGGTGCCGGCCGGGATGTGGCCGACCACCCGGTACAGCGAGACGCCGACAAAGGCGACGATCTTGGGCTTCCAGCGGCGAACCTTGCGGCGGAGCACCGCCTCCCCGGCGATGTATTCCCTTCGCGTCAGCGTGTCGATGCCGGGCGTGCACCGCGGGATCAGGTTCGTCAGGCCCATTCCCCATTCGGGCAGCCGCCAGTCGTCCTCGGCGCCAATGGGCTCCGGAACGAGACCCGCGTCGTGCAGAAGTTTCCAGAACCGGTTGGAATAGCCGGCGAAATGGTGCCCGATGGCCTCTGACCGCACGCCGGGATTGATGCCGACGAACAGAATCCGCACGGGCGGACGAACCTGGTCGCGCAGCATTCTCTTAGACTTTACCGGATCACTCTGCTAGATTCGCCCCCAGCTAAGGAGGCTTCCAATGAGGCGAGGTGCTCGCGTCGTCGCTGTGGTGCTGCTCGTCGTCGCCTGCTGTGCCTGGGGCGCCGGGCGACTGTCGGCCCAGAGCAAGGCCAAGGCCGAAAACGTGCCGCTCATTTCCTTCACGTCGGTGCCGAACTTCTTCAAGCTTCCGCCCGACCTGTACTTCGGCGAAGGCATCGGCATCGCCACCAACTCCAAAGGGCACGTGTTCGTCTACACGCGGAGCGGCGACACACGCCTCTTCGAGTTCGATGAGAAGGGCAATTACCTCAAAGAGTGGGGCGTCGGTTTGTACGGCCTCGAGTTCGCCCACGGTGTCCGCGTCGACCGGGAGGACAACGTCTGGGTCGTGGACGAGGGGACGAACATGGTCATCAAGTTCAACCCCGACGGACGCGTCGCGATGGTGCTCGGCAGGAGGCCCGAGCCGGTCGCGGGCGCGTTTGACAGCACCATGCCGGCGGCGCCTGCGGAAAAGTACCGTTTCGGCCGGCCCACCGACGTGACGTGGGACGCTCAGGGCAACATCTTCGTCTCCGACGGCTACGTGAACTCTCGGGTGGTGAAGTACGACAAGAACGGCCGCTTCGTGAAATCCGTCGGCATCCGTGGATCGCAGCCCAGTCAGCTAAACACACCGCACTCGATTACCTCCGACGAGCAGGGCAACATCTACGTCGGCGATCGCGGTAACGCGCGCGTGCAGGTCTTCGACAACGATCTGACGCTCCGCGCCATCTACGACAACGTGGGCAACCCGTGGGCGGTGTGCGTGTCGCCGGGACCGCACCAATATCTGTTCGTGTCGAATTCCAACCCGGACAGCAACCCGGCGGCCTCGTGGGCCATCACCGGCGAAATCTACAAGATGGAGCTCGACGGCACGATCGTCGGAAAGTTCGGGAAGGCCGGTAAGGGTCTTGGCGAATTCAGCACCGTCCATGCCATCGACTGCCGAAACGCGAACGAGCTCTACGTCGTCGAGATCTCGGCCTGGCGCGCGCAGAAGATCCTCCTGAATCCTCAGCAGCCGCCGCAGTCGGTCGCGCGATAGGGGGGCCATATGAAGAAGCTCTTGCGTGTGTGCGCGACAGCCGGCGTGATCGCCGCGAGCGCGGCGGCGCTGTCGGCACAGCTCTCGGTTCCCGAGCTGCTGTTCGACTCGAACCCGGATCTGCTGAAGTTCCCCGCCGACATCCATATGGGCGAAGCGGCCGGCGTAGCCACCAATTCGCAGGGCGACATCTTCCTCTACACCCGCACCGGGAACCCGCACATCGTCATCGGCACGTCGCGAGCGGTTTCGCACGGCGGGTCACGCCTCTTCCAGTTCGACCGGACCGGCAAGTTCGTCCGCGAGATCGGTGGGGGCACCTACGGCATGCTGCAGGCACAACAGGTGCGCGTCGACCCGCAGGACAACGTGTGGATCGTCGATCAGATGTCCACGCAGGTCATCAAATTCGATGCCAACGGCCGGGTGCAGATGATTCTGAGCCGCAAGCCCGAAGCGATGCGCGTGCCGGCGCTTCCGCTGACACCGCTTCCGACGGGCATCCCTATCGTGCAGGCGGCTCCTCCTGCCCCGCCCGCGCCGACCGCCGGCGCGGCGCCAGCCGCGAATGCGCCCCTGCCCGGCGCAGGTGCCGAAGGGGAAAGTTTCCAGCGCCCGACCGATGTCGCCTGGGACGCCGGCGGGAACATCTACGTGGCGGACGGATACGGCAACGCGAGGATTGCGAAGTACGAGCCGAGCGGCAAGTACATCAAGTCATGGGGGTCGCGAGGAACGGCGCCGGGGCAGTTCAACATCGTCCACGGGATCGCCGTCGATGCGCAGGGCAACGTGTACGCGGCGGACGAAGGCAACCGCCGGGTGCAGGTCTTCGACGCCAACGGCACGTTCAAGAAGCAGTTCCTGAACGTCGGCACGCCGACCGCGCTCTGCATCACCCCCGGGCCGCGGCAGTTTCTCTACGTGGCGCACTCGGGCGACCCCGACGGCATGGAGGACGCTGCTATCTACAAGGTCGATCTCGACGGAAAGATCGTGGGCAAGTTCGGACGCGCCGGAAAGTTGCCGAAAGAATTCGGCCTCGTCAATTCGATCGATTGTCGCAGCGAGAACGAGCTGCTCATCGGCGAGCTCAGCAACTGGAGAGTCCAGAAGCTGACGTTGCGCGCCGCCAGGTAGATGGCCCGTCAGCTCGTTGCCGCCTTCGTCGTCGCGTGGCTTGGACTGACCACTCTGCCGGCAGCCGGCCAGGAGCAGGCGGCGTCGGCCGACGTCCCGCCCGCGCCAACCGATCGAGCGTCGTTCTGGACGAGGGAAGACATCGAGGCGCGCTGGCGGAACAACGAGTCGAAGTCGGTCAGCAACTCGCGGCTCTTCAACGGGCCTACGAACATCAGCGCCAACGTGCGGATCGTGCTGCCGAACGACCCGCCGCAGATTCACGACATCACCGCCGACCTCTGGCTAGTGACGGCCGGCACGGCCATCGCCGAAACGGACGGCGAGCTCCTCAAGGCCGGCGACGCGGCGTCCATTCGCAACGCCACCCGTCGAGCCGTGCGGGCGGGTGACATGCTCTACGTCCCCCCCGGTGTGCCGCACCACTTCATCGACGTCAACGGATTCAGAGCGTTTCTGATTCGCTTCGACACCATCCGGAGCGGACCGCCCCCGACCGTCGCGGCGCCTGCCGCGCCGACCGACAAGACGGCGTTCTGGTCGAGCGACGAGATTCAGGCGAGATGGAGGAACAACGAAGCGAAGTCAGTCAGCAACTCGCGCCTGTTCAATGGGCCGACGAACATCAGCGCCAACGTGAGGATTGTGCTCCCCAACGATCCGCCCCAGGTTCACGAAACGACGGCCGACCTGTGGATCGTGACCGAGGGTACTGCCACGGCCGTCACCGATGGGAAGTTCGTGGCCGGCGACACGCCCTCAATCCGCGAGGGTGTCCGTAGAACGGTCCGCGCCGGCGACATGCTGTACGTGCCGCCCGGCGTGCCGCACAACTTCGTCGAGGTCAAAGGATTTCGGGCGTTTCTGATCCGCTTCGATACGAAGTAGCTGCGCGTCGGCGCAGCTGCTTCCTCTTCGATCCGGTTACTTCGCAGGAGCGGGTGTCGCCATCGGCTTGCCCTTCTCGACCACGTAGTTGGCAAGCACACGCGCCGTCCCCGAGCCGGTATTCGTGGCGTTGTGAATCGTGCCGGCGGGAATGAGGAATGCCTGCCCCGTCTTGAGCGTCACAGGCGGTTTGCCGTCCTGCTCCAGCAGCACCTGACCTTCGAGGACGTACCCGATTTCTTCGCCGGGGTGAGTATGGCGCCCCGCCGCGACACCCGCGGGGAACTCGGCGACGGCCGTCACCGCCTCGCGTCCCGGGACCGAGATGTCAGCCTGCTGAAGCACGGTCCGCTTGAAGGCTGGGGCCGGCTGTTGGGCCCAGACACCCACGAAGCCAAGCGAGGCTACGGCCACGCCAATCACGATTGCGACTCTCACAGAGGGTCTCCTTCCCCGCGGCCAGCGTCGAGGCTATTGAAACTCCTCGCGCTTGGTCGGCACGAGATTGCTCTTGTCCTTCTCGTTGTCGAGGCAGACGTACTCGAGCATACGGGTGTCCGTGAGGCGACCCAGATTCAGCGACACCGACCATGGTTTCGTGAAGAACTCGGGATCGTTGTAGGTCACGGTGTACCGGATGAGATCGGACCCTTTCACCTCGAAGCGTTCGGTGATGCGCAGCTTGGCGCTGTGCTCGAGGCCGTAGCTGTCGAGCCAGGTGCGATCGTTGATGCCGGCGGTATCGACGACGAGCGTGTTCCCTTCCCACTTGCCGATCGAGTGCCCCATGAAGCTCGGGTAGTCGTCGATATCCTCCGGGTGCGAACGCCCATCGAGGTAGATGAGGCGGTAGATGTTGTGGTTCTCGAAGCTGATGCTGATCACGCTCGGATGCTGCACGATGAAGAACGGCGACGGTCCGGTCAACGCACGCGACGGCCCGGGCGGCAGACAGAAGCCGTTGGGGTTCTTCGCGAAATCGACGTGCTTGTAGCGCTCCGCCGCCTGGGGCGTGAAGGGGACTTCCTGGCCCTGGCTCTTCATGTACTGCACGAGGTCTCTCGTGCCCGGACCTCCGGGGGCGCCGTCCCACAGCCCGGTGATGTCGGGTACCTTGGCGCCGCTTCCTGCGCCTTGCGCCGCAAGGGGCGCCGAGGCGACGGCGGCGGCCAGCGTGAATGCGCCGCCGAGCGCGCAGATGAATCGAATGGCCTGGTTGCGCATGTCAGTTTCTATCCGGCCCGCCATCGTTCTGGCCGCTGAACACCTTTCGCCCGTCAGCCAGGATCACTGAACGTCCGTTGACGTGCGGCGTGCCATTTTTCGCGCGGAAGGCCTCGACCGTGACCTGGTCGCCGATTTTGAGCGAGTCCTTGCGCCAGCCAGCCCGGTAGAGGCCGTTCGGCGCGCCGATCTCGACCGCCCAGTTCGTCACGACGCCTTTCTCGTCCGCCACGTCGACGTAGTAATACACGTGCGGGTTCTGCCACTCGACCTTCGTGACCTTCCCCTTCAGCGTGATCGGTTTGTTGCGATCGTATTCGGCTTCAAACGAATGGTGGGCCGCTATGGGCACGGCCGCCAGCAACAAACCACCGCAAACGGCAAGAACAGCCAGGGAACGTGTCATCGGCTCCTCCTCGACGAACTGCTGAAAACTCAGAAGAAAGTATATGCCCCGTCCCTGTGAAGTCAAGCTGGCGGGGCTGGCTTACGGCGTCAGATCCGGTAGGACTCGAGCGTTTCCGGCGCGAAGATCTCTTCCCCGGTGAGCAGCCGCCGCGACAACCCCTGCTCGTGATGGTATCGAAGGAGTCGGCCAATCGCCTCGACGTTCGACTTGTAGCCGTAGGCCCAGAAATCCTTCCCCATCAACGTTTCGGTGTCGGCCACGTGCTGAATCAACCACGGCAGCATCACCTTGAGGGCGGCCGTCTGATGGAGATCTTCGTAGGCGAGGCGTTGAGCGTCGACAAAGCCTTTGTATAACGACTGGGCGACCCAGCGATGCGCGTCGTACACGTCGCGCCTGATGGCAATGAGGTGCATGATCGGAAAGATCTTCGTCCGCTCGAAGTACTCGCACTCGGCCATCTGGGTGTGCTCGAAGAGGCGGCGCACGCGTCCCGCGCCCCGAATGAACGACGAGGGAGCGCGGGGCGAGAAGAGCGCGTCGATTTCCCCGGATTCGAGCATGGCCGACAGCGTCTGGGTCTCGCCGATGCGCTCGATCTTTATCTGCGGCGGCAGCGACAAGGCGGCCTTTTCGACGCGCCCCGTCTCCTCGAGGCCGCCGATGCACGTCGTATAGCTCGACGGCGCCACGCCGTAGTCGTCGTTGAGGATGCCGCGAATCCACACGTTGGCCGTCAACTGGTATTCGGCGCACCCGACCCGCTTCCCGATCAGGTCTTTCGGTTCGCGGATGCCGGCGCTGGCGTTGATGTAGATGCCCGAGTGGCGGAACGACCGCGACGGGAAGATCGGAATCCCGACAAACGGCGGTTGTTCCTGGAACATCGACACCAGAAACGATGAGAACGAAATCTCCGAGACTTCGAACTCATGGTGACGCATCTGGCGGAAGAACGTCTCTTCCACGACGAGATTGAGATACGTCAGATCGATCCCGTCGAACTGCACGCGGTTTTCCATGATCGGCCGCGTCCGGTCGTAGTCCCAGCACGCGAGCGTCAGCTTGAGGTTTGCCGTGCTCATCCAGGTCGGCCTTTTCTCTTGTTCGTCATCGGTTCTGGTGCTCACGCACCCTCAAGGCGCTGTGAACGCGCCCAGGGCGGGCACGAGAATCATGCTGAGGATGATCACCACCAGCGCGTTCAGGACGGTCACGACCGCTCCGATCTTGAACATGCTGCCAAAGCTGATTTGACCGGAGGCGAACGCAGAACCCGAGGCAGCCCCGCCCCAGGGGAACGCGACGGCGAGCGCCGTGCCGGCGATGATTCTCGCGAGAATGGCGCCGTTGTAACCGACGTCCTGCGCGATCGGGTACACGACGGTTGAAATCATCGAGGTCGTCGCCGTGCCGCTCGTCAGATGGCTCATCAACGGCGTCACGATCCCGGCAAACCAGGGCAGCACGCTCGCCGGGACGCCGCCCGAATCCTTGATCAGCGCACCCAGCCAGTCCGTGATCCCGAGCCTCGCGAGGCCCGCCGCCAGCGCGGTTCCGCTGACGACGAGAAACAGCACGTTCCACAACACCCCGTCCTGAAAGTCTTTGGCGCCGAGCGTCATCTCGCCACGCCGGAGATCCGCTGGCAGCAGGAAGAGGAGCAGCATGGCCACTGGCGGAACGTACCAGATGTCGAGGAAACGAATCGTGACGAACGCTGGCAGAAACCAGAGCGTCACCATCACGACGAGCACGACCAGCACGTTCTTTTCGCCCAGACTGAGCGGTCCCAGCTTCTTCTTCTGGCTGGCGAAATAGGAGGCGCCGTCATCGATCGCCGCAACGTCGGGTGGCGCCATGAAGATCAGCGGAAAGTAGTAGACGGGGAGCGTCGCAATTGTCAGAAGGACCCCGGTCATCGTCCACTGTACGAACGTGACCGTATAGCCGGTCAGCTGCTCGAGAATGGAAATCGTCAGAGGATTGAAGGGCACCCCGGCCGGTGTCGCCATGCCGCCCGCCGTCGCCCCGTAGAGCACCGCCAGGCACGCCCCCTCCAGCAATCGAGGCGCGCCGGCCGAGCCGGTCCTGGCCGAGGCGTCGCCCGCGAATCGGGCGACCGAGACCGCAATGGGAATCATGATGGCCACCGTCGCGGCATCGTCCACCATCGCGGAGACGACAGCCGATACGACCATGATCATCAAGATCAACCGCGCACCCGACGTGGCCACGCCGCGAATGCTGAGCACCGACATCGCCATTCGGCGTGCGAGCCCGTGCTTGCTGAAGGCGTGACCGAACAGCATGACGCCCATCAGGAACGGAAACACCCGCTGCCCGTAGAGTCCGATCGTGTCGGCGAAGGACATGGCGCCGGTGAGCGGGAACAGCACGAGAGGGAGAAACCCGGTCACGGCCCACGGGATGGGTGTCGTGACCCACCAGGCGAGGACCCACGCGTAACAGCTCAGCCCGAACTGGCCTCGGGGATCAAGACCCGCAAGCGGCACCGATTGGACGAGCAGGAACGCAAGAGGGCCGGAGAGGATGCTGACCACCAGCTTGAGCGTCTGATTCGCGGCAACGTCCGGTTTCGTGTCAGCCTGCGCTTGAGACAACCCCAGCTCCTTTTGCCGGCTCGAGGCGAGCGGGACATCATACCCTCCCCTTTTTCTGTCCAGGGCCCGAGCTTCGACACCGGCGTGATGATCGCCCCGCGGCATGCAGGTCGGAGTGGAACGTCTATAACGTGACCAGCACGCAGTGGTGACCGGATATAACCAAGGGTTCGTGGCCAACGGCGCGTGGCAGCGGGCTCTTTTCGCGCGCCATCCGGGCTCCCATCCAATCTTTTGGACATTTCTCGCGGCGGCCTTTAATGGTAGGGGCTTTACGCCAACCATCTGTTGACATCCCTCGTACGCGGGCATAGCCTCCCGGGTTGTACTGAAATTTGTCGTCTTCGTCCATGCAGGAGGCGTGACATGTTCACGGTAGCGACGAGATCGGCGGCACTGCTGGGGCTTCTGCTCCTGGTGCCGGCGTCGGCTTACGCGCAGGCAGCCATCACCGGTGTTGTCAGAGATACGTCGGGCGGAGTCCTTCCGGGCGTCACGGTGGAAGCGCAGAGCCCGGCGCTCATCGAAAAAGTCCGGTCCGTCGTGAGCGACGATACAGGTCAGTACCGGATCGTGGATTTGCGTCCGGGGACCTACAGCGTAGTGTTCACCTTGCCGGGATTCAGCACGGTGCGACGCGAAGGGATCGAGCTGAGCGGCACATTTGTCGCCACCGTCAACGCCGACCTCAAGGTGGGCGCGCTCGAAGAGACGATCACCGTCACCGGTGAGACGCCAATTGTGGACGTCCAGAGCGCCCGCGTGCAGCAGACGGTGAGCAAGGACATTGTCGCGGCCATCCCAAGCTCACGAAACGCGGCGGGTATTCAGTCACTCATCCCTGGGATGAGCACGAACACCGACTCGGGCGGCATCTCGGGCAGCGTCACGGGAAGCGCCGGCTCGATGTATGGCGCCCGCGGCTCTGATTCGCGGACCCAGAACGACGGGCTCAACACGGGCTGGGCGGGTTCCGGCGGTGGCGCCGGACAGCATGTCAACGTCGCCGGCTCGCAGGAAGTCGTGTTGAGCACATCGGGCGGGCTTGGTGAAGCCGAGACCGCAGGCGTCGTCCTCAACGTGATCCCGCGCGAAGGCAGCAACACCTTCAGCGGGCAATTCAACGCCTCCGGCGCCAACGGCTCGTGGCAGGGGAGCAACTACACTGAGGAACTACAGGCCCAGGGGCTGCGCGCTCCCCAGGAACTGAAACATCTGTGGGAAATCAACCCGATGGGCGGTGGTCGCATCGTGCGCGACAAGCTGTGGTTCTACCTCACCTACCGCGAGGTCGGCGCCAGCAGCACCGTGCCTGGGATGTGGTTCAACAAGAACGCCGGCAACCCGAACTCCTGGGTCGTCGAGTTCGATCGCGACCGGCAGGCCTTCACCGACCCGAGGGCCCGCACCGGGATCGGCCGCATTACCTGGCAGGCGTCGCCGCGCAACAAGATCAACGTGTACTGGTCCGAACAGTACAACACAGAGAACCGCGCCGGAGGCGGCACGGCGACGCAGACGCCTGAAGCGACGGGATTGAACCTCTATCAGCCGTCGCACATCCAGCAGGCGACCTGGAGCTCGCCCTACACGAGCCGCATGCTGTTCGAGGCGGGCTGGGGCACCTATCAGGCGCGGTATCGCAACAACGCGCCGCGCATCGACGGCAGCCATAATCCGGACATGGTTCGACTGGTCGAGCAGCGTGGAGAGATTCAGAACCTCGCATCGCGCCTGACGTCGGGCACGGGCGGCGGTTTCCAGCATCACCTGATCGGCAACATCGCGAGCCTGCGTGCATCCGTTTCGTACGTCACGGGCGCCCACAACATGAAGTTCGGGTACCAGGGCGGCTTCCAGAACCCAAGTCAGTCGTACACCTACAACCGCGAGGTCTTCACCTCTCGCGCCGCTGACGGGGTTATGAACCAGCTGACCCAGACGGCCGCCTGGCCGGGCAACGTCAAGTACGTCCGCAATCTGCTGCCCACGTCGTTCTACGCGCAGGATCAGTGGACCAGCGGGAAACTCACGCTGCAGGGGGGCTTGCGCTACGACTACGTGTTGACCACGTATCCAGAATCGTCGGTCGGCGGACCGGGGTACATCCTCATGCCCACGCAGATCCACTACGATTCGCGCGAGACCGACGGCGTGCACTGGCACGACATCACCCCGCGCGTGGGCGCAGCCTACGACGTGTTCGGCAACGGGAAGACGGCCGTCAAGTTCAGCCTCGGGAAGTACATGCTGGCCTTCACGGCGAACAACAGCGACCTCGACCTCAACCCGCTCATCCGGACCACCGTCAGCACGACCCGCGACTGGACCGACAGCGACAACGACCACTATTGGGACTGCGATCTCAGCAACGTGAAGAAGAACGGCGAGTGCGGAGACGCCACGAACGCGAACTTCGGCAAGGAAGTGTTCTCGCGATCCTACGATCCAAACTTCGTCACCGGCTGGGGCACGCGGCAGTACAACTGGCAGACGGGCATCTCGGTCCAGCAGGAAGTCGCGCCGCGCGTGGCGGTGAACGTCGGCTACAACCGGCGGTGGTTCGGCAACCACTACACGGTGGACAACCGCGCCATCGCCTCCACCGAGTACGACGCGTTCACCCTGGCCGCCCCGCTCGATTCGCGGCTGCCAAACGGAGGCGGCTATCCGGTCGGCCTGCTGTATGACCCGATTCTAGCCAGGAGCGGCGCCGTCAACGAGCTGGCCCAGCACGCGAGCAACTTCGGCGAGTACATCGAGTACTGGCACGGCGTCGACGCGAACGTCGTGGCACGACTGCGAAATGGCTTGACACTGCAGGGTGGCACCAGCACCGGCCGCAGCATCGAGGACAGCTGCGAGGTCCGAGCCGTCCTCCCGGAGACCTACGCTCCGGCGACGACGACGCCTGGTCTCGTCAACCCGTACTGCCGCCAGGAACAGCCGTTCCAGACCTCCATCCGAGGCCTGGCGACGTACACAATTCCGCGTATCGACGTTCAGCTCAGCGGCACCTGGTCGAGCGACCCTGGCCCGCAGCTCGCGGCGAACTTCGTGGCCAACAACGCGTACATCCGGGCCAACAGCGGGCTCGGACGCAACCTGACCGGCGCGAACAACATCACGGTCAACCTGATCGAGCCGGGCACCCTGTATGCCGATCGACGGACGAACGTCGATTTCCGCGTGTCGAAGATCCTCCGGTATGGCCGGACGCGGACACAGTTCGGCGTCGACGTCTACAACCTGACCAACACCGACGTCGTCACGACCTACAACCAGGCGTTTACGCCTGGCGGGGCCTGGCTCACGCCGACCGGCATCCAGCCGGCGCGGTACATGAAGCTGAACGTGCAGGTCGACTTCTAACGTTCGAACGTTCAGGGCTCAGGGGTTCAGCGGGAACCTCTGAGCCCTGACGCGCTACCCGAAGCCATGAACTGGCTGTTCAAGGAAGAACCCACCCACTACGGTTTCGACGCCCTCCTCAAAGACAAGCAAACGATGTGGAGCGGCGTAAAGAACCCGCTGGCACAGAAGCACCTGCGCGCCGTGCGCAAAGGCGATCGCATCTTCTACTATCACACCGGCGACGAGAAGGCCGTGGTGGGCATGGCAAAGGCGCTCGGCGATGCGTATGCGGACCCCTCCGACACCAGCGGCAAGCAGTCGGTCGTGGACGTCGCACCTGTCAAGAAGCTGCGGCGGCCGGTGACGCTCAAGGAGATCAAGGCGGACCGCGCGTTCAAGGATTTCCCGCTCGTGCGGCTCTCGAGGTTGTCGGTGATGCCCGTGACGGATGCCGAGTGGAAACGGATCGAGGCCCTGAGCCTCGAACCCTAGCCCCTGGTTCCTGGTTCTTAGGTCTTAGGTCTTAGGTCTTAGGTCTTAGGTCTTAGGTCCTAGGTCTTAGGTCTTAGGTCTTAGGTCTTAGGTCTTAGGTCCTAGTTCCCAGTCCCTGCTTCTCCACCAGGTCGCAATCGCAAAAGCCGTCACAACGATCGCCCAGCTCGTCATCAGCGTGGCAAAACCGATGCGATCGAACAGCCATCCGCCGAGCGCGGGTCCTGACAGCAGCCCGACTCCCCAGGCGGTGTTGTAGATCCCGTAACCGATCCCGTACGCGTCACCGCCCGCGAATGCTGTCACCTCGGCCATGTACGCCAGCGACGGCGTCACGATGAGCGCGATCGCCATCCACTGCACGACCATGATCGCGAGCGCGATCGGAAAGCTCGACGCGGTGGCCATCACGGGCATCCAAAGCGCCGCCAGGACGAGTCCGGTCAGCGTCAGCTGACGCGCCCCCCACCGGTGGATCGCCGGGCCGTACACGAGCGGCATCACAATCAACGCGACCGCAGCGGTCCCGAACAGCAGACCGACCTGCGCGGGCGTGAAGCCAAGGCGGCGGTCGAAGAACAGCGGGAGCACCGGCTCGAGCATCGCGACGGTTGCGCTGGTGACGACCACGATGACTGCGCACAGCGCGACGGGGGGAACTCGAGCCACCGACAGAATCGAGACGGGGGTCGGGTCGGCGGCCCGATCGCGGATCGGCGGGCGCAGCAGCGCGAAACCGACGGCGGCCACGAGCGCGAGCACCGACACGAACTGAAACGGCAGGGCGATGCCGCCCGCTTCGTACAACCACCCGCCAATTGAAGGGCCGACCATGATCCCGAAGCTCGTACCCGACATCACGTAGCCCATCACGCGCCCGCGGTCTTCGGGGCCGTAACAATCGGCAATGAGCGCGAAGCCGACCACCCAGGTGACACCGTCGGCGGCCCCCTGAATCATCCGCGCGGCGAACAGCGTGGCCAGCGAGTCGGCGTACGCGAACGTCCACGTCGACCCCGCGAGCGCCAGCATTCCGCTGACGAGCGGCAGCCGGCGGCCCGTGCGGTCCGACACGGCGCCCATGGGCACCGAGACCGCCAGGAGCGTCACCCCGAACGACGCGAACATCAGGCCGATCTGGGCGGGACTGGCTCCCAGTCGTCGGGCGAAGTCCGGCAGCACGGGCACACAGACGGAGTACGCCACGAGATCGGCGAAGGTCGCGAGCGTGACGAACGCGACCGCACTCGATCGCGATGTTCTCCAGTTCATTGTCGCCGGCAGGTGTCACGAAACCACGAAGGGCACCGCGGCTAGGCCGATCGTCGTTTGAGGTACAGGCAGCCGAGCGGAGGAACCTTGAGCCGCAGCGACTGGTCGAACCCGTGAGCCGGAACCGGTTCCGACCACAGTCCTCCGCCGTTGCCAATGTTGCCTCCACCGTAGACGGCGGCATCGCTGTTCAGGAGCTCCGCGTAGTACCCCGCCTCGGGGACGCCGATGCGGTACTCGGCGCGCGGCACGGGCGTGAAGTTGAAGACGTGCACCAGATAGTCGCGCCGGTCGCGAGCGTAGCGAATGACCGACACCACGCTGTTCTCGTTATCGTTGCAGTCGACCCACCGGAAACCGGTTGGATCGAAGTCGCATTCGTACAACGGACGCTCGCCGATGTAGAGGCTGTTCAGATCCTGAATCCAGAGTCGCAGCGCCGCGTGCGACGGATCGTCCAGCAGATGCCAGTCGAGGCTGCGATCGTGGTTCCATTCCCGCCACTGGCCGAACTCGTTGCCCATGAACAGCAGCTTCTTGCCGGGATGGGCGAACATGTAGCCGTAGAGCGTGCGCAGCGTCGCGTACTTCTGCCAGGCGTCCCCCGGGATCTTGTCCAGCATCGACGCTTTCCCGTGCACGACTTCGTCGTGAGAAAACGGCAGGATGAAGTTCTCCGTGAACGCATACAGCATGGAAAAGGTGACGAGGTTGTGATGCCAGCGGCGATGCACCGGATCCTCGTGCACGTACTGGAGCATGTCGTGCATCCAGCCCATGTTCCACTTGTAGGTGAAGCCGAGCCCGCCGAGATGCACGGGACGGCTGACACCCGTATACGCCGTGGACTCCTCCGCCGCCGTGATGGTGCCAGGATGTTCTCCGTGGGTCAGGGTGTTGAGTTCCTGCAGGAAGCTGATCGCCTCCAGATTTTCCCGCCCGCCATACTGGTTGGGAATCCACTCCCCTTCCCGCCGCGAGTAGTCCAGGTACAGCATGGACGCCACGGCGTCCACGCGCAGTCCGTCGACGTGATACTCGTCGAGCCAGAAGAGGGCGTTGGACAGCAGGAAGTTCCGCACTTCGTTGCGCCCGTAGTTGAAGATCAGCGTGCCCCAATCCTGGTGCTCACCTTGTCGAGGATCGGCGTGCTCGTAGAGCGCGGTTCCATCGAACCGTGCCAGGCCGTGCTCGTCCTTGGGGAAATGGCCCGGCACCCAGTCGAGAATGACGCCGATGCCCGCCTGATGACAGCTGTCGACGAAGTACTTGAAGTCCTCGGGAGGGCCGAAGCGGCTCGTGGGCGCGAAGAAACCGAGCACCTGGTATCCCCACGAGCCTGAGAATGGATGCTCCATCACCGGCAGCAGCTCGATGTGCGTGAAGCCGGTGTCCTTGACGTACGGCACCAGTCGCTCCGCCAGCTCGCGATACGTGAGGAAGCGGTTGTCCTCATCGGGCACCCGGGCCCACGAGCCAAGGTGCACCTCGTAGACCGAAAGCGGCCGATCGATCCAGGCGCTCCGTTGGCGGCGCGAGGCCATCCACGCCTCGTCGTTCCACGGATAGCCCGAGATATCACGGACGATCGCGGCCGACAGCGGAGGAATCTCGAAGGCGACGCCGAACGGATCGCTCTTGTGAAGCAGTCGGCCACTCCGGGTGCGGATCTCGAACTTGTACTTCTCGCCATCCGGGAGGTCGGGTAGAAAGATTTCCCAGATTCCGGCCGGCGCGACGAGACGCATCGCGTGGACGCGGCCATCCCACCCGTTGAAGTCGCCGATCACGCTGACGCGATCGGCATTGGGGGCCCACACGGCGAAATGCACGCCGGTCGTCGAGCCCACCGTAATCCGATGCGCCCCGAGCTTCTCGAAGATTCGGTGGTGCCTGCCTTCTCCGAACAGATGGAGATCGAAGTCACCCAGCACCCGCCCGTAGCGATACGGGTCGTCGAGCTCCACGACCTGACCGCCCGCGAACGTCAGTCGGAGCCGGTAATCCGCGTCGCCTGGCCGACTCTCCCCGATCACGAGGTCGAAGACCCCGGCGGGTGATCGCTCGGCCATCGGCAGCAGTTCGCCGGTCGCCGCCAATCGGAGGGCGATGGCACGCGCGGCCGGGTGGAAGGCGCGGACGCGCAGGCCGCGACCGCTTTCGTCAGGATGCGGCCCCAGCACAGCGAACGGATCGCGATTCGTTCCGTTCGCCAGGGCGGTGAGCGCGTCTGCGACGAGGGCAGGGAATTGGGTCATCTGGTCATCTGGTCAATGGATTGGATCATTGAATCCCGCAATCAATGACAAGATGGCCAGATGACAAGATGACCCAATTCGCTGGTTCTCCTATGGCTCGATGGTGGCCTTCTTCACGAAGTCGAGTCGCGGGTATTCTTTCGCCAGATAGGCGTTGCCTTCCTTGGTGATGCGCGCCTGATCGGGCACGTTGTTGCGCCCGTAGCCGCTGTACAGCTTGTCCACCACGTCCATGCCTTCGACGATCTGCCCAAATGGCGCGAAGCCCTGCTTGTCGAGGGGTGAGTTGTCCTCGAAGTTGATGAACACCTGGGTCGTCCGGGAGTTCGGCCCTGCCGTGGCAAAGGTGATGTAGCCGCGCTTGTTGCTCTGCTTCACGGGATCGTCTTTGAGCTGCGCATTGCGCCACGCGGCCTGAACACCTGGATTGCCGCTCATGCCGAACTGCGCCATGAACCCGTCGAGCACGCGGAAGAAGCGAACGTCGTCGTAAAACCCGTTCTTCACCAGGTTGTAGAAGCGATCGGCGCCGATCGGCGCCCATTCACGGTTGACCTGCACGACGAACACCCCGGCGCTCGTCTCGAACTTCGCTTTGTACGTCGCGGGCGCCGTTTCATTCGCGGCTGCCGGGTTCCGTAGTTTGGCAGCCGGGCTGAGCGGCGCCTGCTGGGCGTGAGCGGCCGCTGCCAGGAGCAACGCGGCGACTGCCACCGTAGTCACCGAGAGCGAAGAGTTGGTCATGTTGTGTTCCTCCAAAGTCCGGGCTCAAAGCCGGACATACATTACAGCTTTTGGCGTCGAGTGCTCTTGAGTATCTCACCGGTCGAGTTGCCTGTATGATCTCCGCATCCAAACAGGCGCGAAGAGGGTCTGGACGACTCGGTCTTCCTGGCCGAAAAGAGAGCATATCAATGTTGTTGGCGCATTTCACGACGAGCGAGGGGAACTTCAGTGCCCGACTGTTCGATGCGGAGGTCCCAAAGACGGTCGCCAATTTCGCCGGTCTGGCCGAAGGCACCCTCGAGTGGACCGATCCGCGCACCGGCCGAAAGGTCAAGCAGCCGTACTATAACGGCACCATTTTCCACAGGGTCATCGCCGATTTCATGATTCAGGGTGGCGACCCGCTGGGCCAGGGGACTGGCGGCCCGGGCTTCACCTTCGCCGACGAATTCAGCCCGAAGCTGAGGCACGCCAAGCCGGGCGTCCTGTCGATGGCGAACCGGGGCCCCAACACCAACGGGGGACAATTCTTCATCACGCTCGTACCGACACCCTGGCTCGATAACAAGCACAGCGTCTTCGGGGAGATCGTGGAGGGGATGGAAATCGTCGAGAAGATCGGGCGGACGCCGACGAGCAAGCCGGCAGATCGGCCGCTGACGCCCGTCACCATCATGTCGGTCACCATCGAACGGAAATAGCCGCGGGATGGCAGCCTGGCACACTTGCGCGCTGGCCGCCATCGTCCTGACCGGTGCGCTCGCATCGTCAGCTCGAGCGCAAACCTGGGAGCCGGTCACAGAACGTCAACCACTCGGAAGCGTCTTCACGATCGACTCGCTCACCGATCTCCCGTCGGGCTCGAGCATCTTCTCGCTGCTCGACTCGTCGGTTCCTGAGCTGATATCCGATCGCGTCGATGCCGGCGGCCTCACAATCGGCGACCCGCCTCATTTTGGTGCCCACGGCAGCTCCTGGACTCAGACGATGTACAGGATCGGTGACGTGGACATTTCGGATCCGCGGGCAACCGGGACGCCGCTGATGTTGCCTGGCATGCTCTGGTGGGACAGGATGGACGTTGCGACGGCAGCGATGCCGTTCGAGCTGAACGCCGCAGGACCGGTCGTAACCCTCGTTCCGCGCCGTCCCACGGCGTCGTGGACCCGCTCGGTCGAAGTGGTCGGTGCCCCCGGAGCGCTGCTCTCGCGAACGGCCCTCACAACTCCGCCGGCTATCGCGCGCCTCAATGGCTGGACATCGGCGAAGCTCGCGGCCAGCGGCCCAGTGGTTCCGGGCCGGTTCGGCCTGGCGCTGGCGGCGGAGCTGACGAGCTCGGCCCATTTTCAGCGCAGCGATCCGACGGTCCTCTCTGACAAGCTGGGCTCCGTGTTTTCTCACCTGGTGATCTCGCCGTCCCCACGCGACGAGATCCGCGTGCTCGGATGGTTTCAGCGCACGCGCTCGCCGTTCGCGCACCGAGCCGCCTTCGATCAGCCGGCGGCTGCCGAGCGCGCAACGTCGATTCACGTGCAGTCCGAGTGGGAACGGCCGAGAAACGAACATTCGCTGTGGAAGGGGTTGGCGTCGTTTTCCTCGCGTCGAAGGACGACCGATCTCGTACCCGTTGAGACCATCGTGACCGAGCGGCTGTACGAAGGGCCGGTTCAGGATCTGCTCGCTCCCTTCGGGACTGACAAGGCGTGGCAGGTCGGCGGCAAAATCAAGCCGGTGTCCTGGGCCAGGCGTCATACGCCCGAGGGTGGCCTCATGTTCTCAGGTGGCAGCTCGCGAACACAGATCCCTTTCCAGGTTCGCGTCGGTGAGCTGGTTCAGGGAGTCCCGGCACGAGCGTGGGAGTATTCAGCACCTGCCACCAGCTCGACGCGACATCAGATCACCGTGTCGGCCTATGCCGCCGACACCGTGGCGTTGCATCCGCGCGTAACCATCGATGGTGGCCTTCGGTTCGAGCTTGTGCACGCGGCTGCGGCGACCAACCCGCAAAGCGTCTCCTGGCACGACTGGTTCCCGACGATGGGCGTGCGCTGGCAGATCAGGAGCGCCAGCCGACTGGCGCTCCTGACGCGCTTCAATCGTTACGGCTATCGCTTGCCGCTCGATGTGTTGGCGGTCGGCGATGCCTCGTCGCCGACCGCCAACGTGTACCGTTGGGAGGCCGGCGCGCCGGATCCACACGTGGGCCAGCTGGGAGTTCTCGTGTCCCGCGTGGGCCCCGGCACGGCCGGCGACCCGACCTTCAGCGCAATCGATCCGCGGCTCGAGCGTCCGTACGTCAACGAGCTCACCATCGGGCTGGAATCCCGGCCCAGCGAGAAGACGGTTTTCCGCTTCAACGTGATCGTGAGACATGAAGGTCAGCTCCTCGGACTGGTCAATACGGGCGTCCTCACCTCGGACTATTTCCCCGTCACTCTGATCGATCCGGGCGTCGATCACGGAAGCGGTCAGACGCTGATCGCATTCGACAGGCCGCCGAGCGTTTTCGGCCAGGATCAATATCTGTTGACGAACCCGGCCGGTCACCACGCGACGTTCGCCAGCGGAGAATTCACCTATCTCACGACGATTGACAAGCTGCACCTGATGGCAGGGGCGACGGCAGGCCGATCGGAGGAGACGTCTGCGAACCGCGGATTCCTGGCCAGCGAGAACGATCACGGTCTCATCGGCGAGGTGTTCACCGATCCGAACGCCGCCACCAATGCGCGTGGTCGGCCCTTCACGGAGCGCGGCTACACGATCAAGACAGCCGGAACCTACCGCTTCACGGACAAGGTCAGACTCGGAGTGGCTGCCCGTTATCAGGATGGCCAGCATTTCGCCCGGCTGGTCATCGTTCCGGATCTCAATCAGGGTCCCGAAGCGATTCGCGCGTTCGTGAACGGGAAGACGCGATTCACCTACACGTTGACGCTGGACGCGCGCCTCCAGAAGGCGTTCGACGTGCGCGGTCGGCGCCTCACGGCGGTGTTCGACGTGTTCAACGCGCTGAATACAGGCAAGGAAATCGAGGAATTCGCGGTCACCGGCCCGCTGTCGCGGACCGTTTCGGCCGTGCAGCCGCCGCGCTCGATCCACGTTGGATTCAAGTTCGCGTTCTGACGCTCTTCCCCGCGATCGACACGGTCAACAACACCCAGCTCGTCAACGCCACCGCAACGAGCGCGATGGTTCGAATGCCGAGCGGCGGGAAAATCGACGGCACATAAGCTGACAGGTATCCTGTGCCGCGATCCAGGAACGTCAGCAACGCGCTCTTGCCGATTCCGTCGTTCCAGAACAACCCGGGGTGCTGCCAAAGCACGGCATCGAGGACGACCTGCGCCCCGGCGAGCGCCAGCACCACTGGCGGCAGGCGCGGAACCCAGGCGACTGCTGCGAAGGCCATGACGGCGAGAAAGGGAATGACCGGTACCAGAAATCTGGCCGCCGGCGTCCAACCGCCGCGCCATCCGTGCACGTTCAGCAGCGGGATGGTGATGACCGCGAGGTAAGTGGCCACGACGAGCGTGAGCGCGGCGCACAGATCGCGCTTGCGTTTCCACAACGCCAGCCATCCGGCCGGGACCAGCAGATAGATGGGCGCGTACGGCAGCAGCCCGTGCTCCTGGTCGAAGAGCCAGCCGACGACACGGGTCAGGCTTTCAACCACAAACGGCTGCCACCCAGCCACTTCGCCAAATCGGGCGTGCGGGGTGGTGAGCCATGCGCCCCAGAATCGATAGGTCACACCGGTGCGGACGCCGAGCATGACCGCGGTCCCGCCCATGAACCACCCCAGCCATCCCCATTTGCCCGATCGTCTCGCTTCGAGCGCTGCCAGAAGTGTCAGGCCCGCGATCAAGCCGGCGTTGCGCGCGTGGATCAGCAGCAGATACCCGACAGCGGCGCCGGCAATGAACGACCCGAAGGTCGTTCGCCGCGAGGGCGACTGCGACGTGACCACGTTCGAGAGTCCGGGCCCGCGCAGCCACCTGAAAACGGCGAACGCGACGAATGCCGAAACGATCTCGGTAAAGAAGAGGAAGCTGTGCGAGACAATCGGCGGCGAGAGCACGAGCAACGCCGCCCACGCAAAAGCCCGGCGACGGTTTACCGACAGCGCATCAAAACTCTCGAGCAGGTACACCGCGATCCACGCCGTCACCCCGATCATCGCAAAGCTCAGGAGGTGCCGAAGGATGACGGTGAAGTTGAGCCGCGCGCGCGTGAGCCATGACTGCGGCGCGCGAGCCACAATCGCCTCCGTCGTCCAATAGGCCACCAGGTAGTAGGGAGCGAACAGGATGGGCAGGCCGACGTCGTGAACCGGACGAAGACGACCGTCCTTGCCGGGCTGGATGTGCGCACCGCCCTCGAAGTGGCCGCCGAGGGAGAGGTTGGCCGGGTTCGAGTAATCCGTCGTGAGGTCGAGATCGCCGTCGAAGACGAGCGAGTGAGCCATCATCTGATAATGCGGCTCGTCGCCGGTGCCCGCGTAGGTGCCGTGCGTGATGAGACCCCAGAGAACGACGAACACCAGCAGGGCCAGCTGGCGCGACCGACGCTTCCTATTTTCCTTTTCGCGATGATGGACAGTGGTTAGGATGACTACCACCCGGCTCACATTGTAACGATGTCTCGATTGATGGAGAGGGTCGATCTGTTCGTCGCGGGCGCCGTGTGCCTGCTCGGAGCCCGCGTGCTCTACCTGTTCGGGTCGTACATCCTTGGCGTCGGAGGCACAGAGCGCTTTCGTGTCGAAAGCTGGGCGCTGATCTTCGTGATGCTCGGCCTTGTGCTGAGACTGGCTCGCAGCCGTCGCACGCAGACGGGGCCACGCCAGCCCGGCAGGTTGCCAGCGTGGACCTGGCTCGTGTACTGCGGCCTGGCGTTTGCCCTTTATCGCCCCGCGCTCGCGGTTGGCCTGCTCTCGGACGACTACATTCTCGTCGCTCACGCAGCCCAATGGAGGATCGGACCGGTAACGGAGGCGCTCTTCCGGCCGATCCCGCTGTCGGTGTGGGCACTGGTGCTCAACGCCGGGGCGGGGGCTCCCACGCTGCACCTTCTGAACATCCTGCTGCACGGAACCAACGCCTATCTGACTGCTCGTGTCGCCTCAGGCTTCGAGACGGGCTACTCGTGGAGTGTTGGCAGCGGACTCTTGATGCTGACCGCGCCGCTCGCGGCGGAAGCGGTGGTCTGGCTTTCAGGAGTGTTCGACCTTGCGTCAACCGCTCTCGTGTTGCTCTCGATCCTCGTCTCGAGAAAATATGACCATGGCCCTTCGGCTGCGACACGCGTGCAGCTCGTCGCCCTCGGCCTCGCAGCTCTCGCATCGAAGGAAACGGCAGTCGTTGCCGGTGGACTCGTGCTGGTGGACGGGTGGGCGCGGCGCGCGTTGTCGCAGAAACTGTGGATCGACTGCGGTGTTCTTCTGACGATCGCGGGCGCGTTTGGTTTGGTGAGGCTCGCGGGGACATTCGGCGCCTCCACACCGCCGCTCGGCAGATACATCGCGCAGCGCGCACTCTTTGGAAGCTTCGGTGCTCTTGCAGTCCCATGGCACATCGACGTCATCGAGCAGCTTCCGTGGCTCCCAATCGCCGGCGTCGCGGCCATCGTCGCCCTCACAACGGCTTTCTTCGTCGACACCGCGGCTTCGCTCGAGCGCACCAGATTCGCCCTCGCCTCCGGTGTCTGGACGCTCCTGCCGGTTGTTCCGATCTTTCCGATTCTCTATGTGGCCCCAGACCTCCAACAAGCGAGATATCTGTATATGGCGGGATTTGCGTGGGCCGTCTTCCTGGGAGTCGCAGCATCCGATCGACAGAATCGGGTGTTCTCCGTTGTAACGCTCGGCGGACTGATCGCCATTGGCGCTTACGGTACGCTGCTCCACCAGCGGCCGTGGCGGGCGGCAGCGGACGTTCGCGACAGGGTCGAGGCGGCGGCGCGCGGTTCTGAAATGGACGCGTGCCGGAACGTGAGCGTCAGCAACCTGCCCGATTCCGTCGACGGGGCATACGTCTTCAGGAACGGCGCCGTGGAAGCGTTCGCTCGGGATTTGCAGCTCGAGGTCAGGGTTGTCGAGGGCGGCGTCCAGGGCGCCTGCTCGTTCCGATGGGACGAAGGGCGCCTATCATTTGTGCGGTCCGCTGGCGAATGAACACCTCGACCGAAAAAGGGGTACGACCCCTTTCCGTTATCCAGCTCGCCGCGTTGCGCGCCTTTGACGGCCGCCAGCTCCCTTCAGGCAGCAGGATCCTCGATGCTCCATGCGGCGACGGGAGCCTCGCGGCGGCGTTGCGCAGCACGGGCTACGACGCTCACGGCATCGACATGAACGCGAATGGCCTGGATCTGCTTGGAGCGTCGTACTACGACGTCAACCTCAACGCGCGGCTGCCGTTCGCTGACGAGTCGTTCGAGGCCGCGCTCTCAATTGAGGGCATCGAGCATCTGGAGAACCGATTCGCCTACGTGCGCGAGCTGCATCGGGTCCTGAAACCCAATGGCCTGCTGATCTTGACGACGCCAAACATCGTGAGCCTTCGCTCCCGCGTACGCTTCGCCGGCAGCGGGTTCTTCCATGGCGACAGCCGACCGCTGCGCGAAGCCGAACCGGGCCCATTCCACCACATAGGGCTCGGTACGCTCGCCGATGTCCGGTACATGCTGCACACGTCGGGATTCCGGCTGATGCGCGTGAGCCACACGCATATCAAGCCCGTCAGTCTGCTGTACTGCTGGCTGATTCCCTGGATGTGGCTCTACACGACCATCGCGCTCAGAAAAGAAAAGGACGCCGCCCAACGCCGTGCGAACCGTGAGATTCGCGCTGCGCTCTTCTCGAGATCGGTGTTGTTTGGCGAAAACCTGCTGGTCGAGGCGAAGAGACTTTGAAGAGCACCGGTCAGAGGTTCAGGGTTCTGTTCATCGAACCAAACCCTGAACCCGACGTTCAAACCTGACTAGTCTGCGGTAATCGATGCCCGACCGCAGTCATCGCACCGGAGATAGACAACGGGCAACGAATCGGAATGACCGATGACGCGCGCGCTCGGCGCACCGCACCGGGGACAGACGATGCCGGAGGTGGATCGTTTGGCCATGAAGCAAGACTCCTTTAACTTCTTAGACGGTTACACCCTCGAGAAGGATGCATCCCTTGTTCAGATTGAGGTGGCTGACGGGGACAGGATTGTACTTCATCGGACGCTGAACGCAAAGATCGCGCCCGATCCTGATCCAGCTCATCAGTAGCGTCAACGGTTGGCTGGAATCGACCTCACAGTACCTTTTTGGCTGGCCACCCTGAACCGCCACCGCCAAGTGGCGAGCCGGCGAGCGTGCCGCCTGAGACGCCGCCACGCCGGGAGAATGGTCGTGATGCTCAGAGCGGTGCCGCCAATGCTCAAAGCTATGACAATGATGTCCCACAGCGGACGCCGGAAGTAGATCGCGGGGAAATCCAGGCTGTGGAATCCCTGGTACAGCCATCGCCTGAGTCGGGTGACGGCCACCGAGCGCTGGACCACGCCGCCACGTTCTGGATCGAGATACAACCAGGTGCCGTGCTCGTCCGCGTAGCGCACCCGAAGGACCGGTAGCGGACGCGAGCCGCGGGAGTCGTAGTAGTAACCGTCATACTCGTCCAGCCAGACCGCGTCCTGTACCGTCACCCCCGGCATGGCTGCCCGCGCGATCTCGGCCATCTCGTCGCGAGGAAAAGCCGTCAGCGTTCCACGTTCCGGACGAACCGCGGAGACATACAGATGTTCGAGCCTGGGCAAAGGCGACCGGGGCAGCAGGCCGGCGTGCATCCACACGGTGGCTTCGCCGGTCGATGGCGCACGATACGCCACCCAGAACGGCTCGCCGCGAAACTGCAGAACCTCGAGCTCCTTCGGCACGAAGGACTGCTCGATGCCAGCGAGCGCTGCGCGCATGCTCTCGAGCGTCAGCAGCTCGACGCGCAGCGGTCCGCCGGTCGAAGCCTCGCGCTGCTCGCGGGTCATCGCCGGCGATGAAAACCAGTTGAACGGCCCCATCGACAGGAGTCCGCTGTAGGTCCACGTCAGCGTCACGGCGCCAAACAGCAGCCCGGCGTAATGATGCCACTTCATCCATCCAGCGTAGGGGCTGGCATGGCGCACGCGCTTCAAACGAAAGCGGCTGGTCGGCGAGAACCGCCACAGGCCCCAGACGATCCCGGACACACACATGACGCATCCGATGAGCGAAGACCAGACGACGAACTCGAACCAGACCTGACCGTTGCGCCGAAACGGCGTGAAGTAGACCCAGTGCAGCACGGGTCCCAGATATCCCCAGAATCGCTCGCGCGCGGTCGTTCGCAACACGACGTCGCCGGTGACCTCGGATACGTACAATCTCGTCGCTTCCTCATCGTCCAGGGCGAAGCGGTGCATCGGCATGACCGCGCCCGATTGCAGCGTCCACTGATCGGGTTCCGTCAGATACGTCTCGTACCGCACCGCCCCGGAGTACCCGGGGGCGTAGCGGCGCGCAACGGCCTCCGCCTGTTGTCGGTCCACGCCTTCGAAGAAGTCCCCGGTGTCAGCGAAAACGATCGTCTGCGAGCGACCGCGGCCGAACCGGTACACGGGTCTTCCCTGCTCCATGCCCACTTGCACGCTATCGGCGGTCAAGCCGAGGCTGTCGGCAGCCTGCGCCGGAGTCAATTTCACGTTCGTCAGATCGAGCGCCGGCGCGCGGGCAAGGCGTTCCTCGTTCGCCAGGCCAGGCATCCGCGCGTACATCATCACGACACCCGAGACGAACCAGGCCGTGAACAGCAGGCAGCCGGCGATGCCGAGCCAGCGGTGCACGTAGACCAGCACCTTCCGCCAATCGAGCAGCCACACGTCAGCACGCCTCCTTTACACCACTGCGCGACACGCGTCGTGTCGACACTCTACGAAGGAACCTCGAGGGGCTCAACTGAAGTTTTCGTGAAGCGATGTTCTGGACCAGCTGTCCGGACACTATGGACCAGTAAGGTCTAGGAACGTCACACTCTGTCGGTCCGCCCTGGTCCGTTTTGTAACAGACTCACATCATTTTTGGAGCCGCTCCTCGTCCAGTAGTAGCGGTTAACACGTTCGTATGCAATGAGTTAATTGATTGGAGCCGCAGACAACGCGCTTTGGTTGGAAGGTTGCAATAGGGATGAGACAGTGACGACCGTCCTCGCTGTCGAACCCGATCCGCGACTGGCCGCAAGGGTGCGCCAGGTCGTCTGCGACATGGTCCGCGCCGAACTGAAGATCGTTCAGTCGATCGAGTTGGCGATTGAGGCCCTTCACACGGCGGCCCCGGACCTGATCCTGCTTCCGGCCCTGGTCTCCCCGACCGACGAAGCGCGGCTGGTGGATCTTCTACGGACGCTGCCTGGGTGCTCTCACATCGAGATGCTCATTACGCCAGCCTTCGAGGAGGAGCCAGAGACCGTTACGCCGCGAGGCTGGCGTCGTTGGGGGGCTCGCCGAGCCGTCAACAGTTCCCGTGGCGTAGATGAGCGGCGGCTGTTCGCCGAGCGGCTCGGTTGGTCGCTCGTCCGCGCACGACAGCAGAAGGAGCTCGTCCAGAACGCCGTTGCGAGCGCCGCTGCCGAGCCGTCGCAGGCACAGTCCGAATCGTTCGAAGCCCAGACCGAGACGACCGCATTGGTACGCGTGTCTCCTGCGACTGTCGCAGGCCCGCCCGAGACGCCGATCGGCTCCGACCTCTGCGTGCCTTCCCCATCGATTATTCGTGCGTTGGACAAGAACCGCCGCGCCAACCCACGGTTTCTGGCGAGTGAACTGCGTGGCTTGCGCGAAGCTCGAATCAAATTTGGGCCGCAGGTTTCTCTGCTGGACGTGTCGAGCGGTGGAGCGCTGATCGAAACTGACACTCGACTTCAGCCCGACTCAGAGGACGTATTGGAGCTGGTCGGCAATCTGCACCGGGCCGTACCGTTTCGGGTCGTCCGGAGTCAGGCCACCATCGTCGGCGGTTCGCTGCGGTATCGAGGGGCCTGCGCCTTCGCGCAATCGATCGACCTTGCCGATCTTCTCGAGACGCGGTCGGCGGAATCGAACCCCACGGCCGCCATTCCTCTTCCGCACGAGACCGACGAGGTCCTCGAGCTGCTGGAACGCCAGCTCCCCTCGCTTCGACGCGAGCACCTGACACAGCTTCTGAACTCGCTGCGCTCGGGCCGGCCACCGGCGACGGCTCTCGAGCGGGAAGCGCTCGATTTGATCAGCATCGCGCTTTCGGCGTTGAAGCCCAGTATCGCCGTGTCAGCTGCAGAACCAGTCATCAATCCACCGGCCGAGGACAACGACGCGGCGCGCTCGAACATCGACGACGCTGGCGATCCGTCCGACCGCCGACAGCACCTGCGCGTCTATGGGCCTTTCGACGGGCTTCGTCTTGGCGCGATCGAAACCCCCGTCACCATCCGGGACCTCAGCGAGGGCGGATGCTTCGTCGACTCGCTCATCGACACACAACCGGGACGCCGCCTCTCGATAGGATTGCTGGTGCCTGGCGAAGACTGGATTACGACGACGGGCGAAGTCGTCCGGGGCCAGCCCGACTTCGGATTCGCAGTGCGATTCGTCGACATGCCCGAGGATGTGCGGAAGCGCGTGGCGCGTGTCGTCGCCTCACGGAATCGTTCCGAGGCCACGTCTCACGAGCACGATCTGGCGTTCGTGACGGCCCGATGACAGCCGTTTAGGTGAAGGGAAGATCCGCGGCGTCCGAGCTGCCCCAACGCGCCGGGTTCTCCAATTCCAGCAGGAAACGCTTGCGGTCCAGGCCGCCGCCGTAACCCGTCAGGCTTCCGTCGCTTCCGATCACGCGGTGGCATGGCACCACGATGCTGACCGGGTTGCGCCCGTTGGCTAGACCCACGGCCCGAACGGCAGCCCCGTTGCCAATCGCCTCGGCTACCTGCGCGTAGGTGCGCGTCTCGCCGTAAGGGATGGTCATCAGGTAATCCCAGACCCGCCGCTGGAACGGCGTCCCGCCCGCCAAGACCCGGATCGAAAACTGCGTGCGTTCGCGGTCGAAGTATTCGCGCAGCTCTCCGGCGGCGGCCTCGAACCCTGCTCCTGAGGGAGACCGCGACCCGAACATCACCCTGCGCGGAACGGCCGAATCGCGCTCCATATAGAGTCCGCACAGCAGCCCGTCCGTGTTCACGAGGGTCAGCCTTCCCAACGGTGAGTCCAGAAAGAAATGGTTGATCATCGGCATCGTCAACAATATTCTCCCAGTTCTGACAAAGGAGCGCATCGTGAACACGACGACCCGGACCTATCGCATCGACAAATCACACTCGGAGGCGGTCTTCCAGGTACGACATCTCATCTCCAAGGTAACGGGCCGGTTCTCGGACTTCGAGGGGACACTGACATTCGACGATGCCAATCCTGATCTGTCGTCGGTCGCGTTCACCATCAAGGCGTCGAGCCTCGACACCAACGAGCCGGATCGGGACAAACACCTGCGCTCGGGCGATTTCTTCGACGTCGAGCGGTTCGGGACGATCACCTTCCGCAGTACCGGTGTGGTCAAGAAGAGCGACGTGTTGTTCGACGTGACCGGCGATTTGACCATTCGGGACGTCACCAAAACGGTGACCATCCCGGTGACGTTTCTGGGCAAAGCGAAGGATCCGTGGGGCAACGAGCGGGTCGGGTTCGAGACCGAGTACACGCTCAGCCGGAAGGAGTTCGGCCTCAATTGGAACGCTGCGCTCGAGGGCGGCGGGTTCCTCGTCGGTGACGAGGTCAAGACGAGCTTGTCGGTTCAAGCTGTGCCGCAATAGCTCGACCGATCTCAATCGGTTGAGCCGGCTCGGCTTTCTTGTTGACGACGTGAGCGTCTTGTAGGAGAGTCGACCGGTTCAATCATCGCGTCATTCGTGACTGGCTCATCACGCGCGACTCTCTTCCTGCGATCAGGCAACGTCGGGGCAATCGCACTTGTCACCGCCGCGGCTTACTTCGCAGGCGCTCTCGTCGGCCTCGAGATGAGGCTCCCCTCGGCAACACCCTCCATCCTCTGGCCGCCGAATGCCATTCTCACCGCTCTGATGCTCTTCGTGCCGGTCTCGCGCTGGTGGAGCGTTCTTCTCGGCGGCGCGGTCGCACATTTCGCGGCCGAGCTCGGAATATGGTCGCCGGGGTTGGTCACGTTCCTCTACGTGACCAATGCCGGCGAAGCTCTTCTGGCAGCGGGTCTCATTCGATACCTGACGGATCAACCTTCGAGGTTCGACACCCTCCGAGAGGTCTTCGTCTTCGTCATCGTCGGCGGTTTCGTCGCGCCATTCATCTCGACCTTCTTTGACGCCGGCGGCGTGTGGCTGTTCAACGGCGAGGACTACTGGACCGTCTGGACGCAGAGATTCCCGTCGAACGTCCTCGCGCAGCTCGCGGTCGTTCCAGCCGTCGCAGGATTGCTCAACTGCGACTATGCCCCCGGTACATGGCCGCGACGCCGCTGGCTCGACGCCATCGGCATCGCCAGCGGACTTCTTCTGGTTGCCGCCGTCGTTTCCAGCGACATGGGGAGGATCGGTCTTTCGCGCGCTCCGCTCGCTCCGTTCATCCCGCTGCTCCTGTGGTCGGCCGTTCGGTTCGGCGCCGCAGGTGTCTCGGTTTCCGTGTTCGCAACCACGCTCCTTGCCGTCGAAAGCACCGCGATCGGCGAAGGCCTTCTCCAGGCCGTGGCCCAGGAAGATCAGCGAATCCTGCTCCAGTTGTTTCTGATTGCCTCAACGGTTCCCCTGCTGTGCGTGGGCGCGCTCGTCGAGGAACGTCAAAGTGCGGTGGCAGCGCTGCGGGCCAGCGACGTTTTGAAATCGACGATTCTGGCTTCCATTCCGAGTCTGGTCGCCGTCGTCAGCCGGGACGGCCGAGTCGTCGCCGTCAACGAAAGCTGGCTTCGCTTCGTCGGCAAGGACGTCGTGCCCGGCGCACCGTACATGGACGTGTGGGCCAACCTGGCTGCGAAGGGCTCGGCGTCTGCCCGGTCCGTTTATGACGGTATCGCTGCCGTTCTCGACGGCTCTCGCGCCAGTTTCAATCTCGAATACCCCTGCGAGGTCCGAGGTGGCGAGCAGTGGTGGACCGTGTCGGTGGTGCCCCTGAAGGGTGCTGATGGCGGGGCCGTTGTCACCCATACCGACATCACACGACGGAAGAGGGTGGAAGTCGAGCTCCAACGGAGCCGCGATGAGCTCGCTCACGTCACGCGCGTCTGGGTGATGGGGGAACTCACCGCCTCGCTGTCGCATCAATTGAACCAGCCCTTGACCGGCATCGTGGGAAACGCTCACGCCGGCATTCGTTTCCTCGATGCGAACCCTGCCAACGTCGTCGAGGTGCGCCAGATATTGTCCGACGTCATCTCCGACGCCGAACGCGCGGCGGAGGTCACTCGCGCGGTTCGCAGCATGCTGCGCAAGGACGCCGGTGATCACGAGCTCCTGGATCTCAACGACATCGTGCGTGACATGGTGGCGCTCCTGACCAGCGAAGCGATCATCCGCAACGTGTCGCTGCAGCTGGAGCTGGCGCCGGCTCTCCCGCTCGTTCGCGGCGAGCGTGTGCAGCTTCATCAGGTCGTGCTGAATCTCATGATGAACGCGATCGACGCGGTGACCGGGCTTCCGGACGCCACCACACGCATCGTCAGCGTCGTCACGGCGCCGCTGAATGGAAGCGGCGTCCAGGTGTCGGTGATCGACAGCGGCAGCGGGTTGCCCCGAGGAGCCGAGGACCAAATCTTCGAACCACTCTTCACGACGAAGCCGTCCGGCATGGGCATGGGGCTGCCCATCGCACGCGCGATTGCCGAGTCGCACGGCGGCACAATCCACGCGAGCAACTCCTCTTCGGGCGGCGCCGTTTTCCACCTCACGCTTCCTCTGTCCCTCGAGCCGATCTCTGCTGGATCCACGATATCGATGAAAGGGCCGGCAGTCGGGTAGGGTTCTCCGACCACCCTTCGCCAGGCGCCTTTTGCGGAGCGTCGACACCGCACAAATTTCCTGTGCAATCGCTGAAACGGAAGGATTCAGGCGGCGTAATAGTGGGAAGGCATGAACAGTGGAGGGTATGACCTTACCGGTCCCAACGGTCTTCGTCGTTGACGACGACGCTTCGGTTCGGCGGGCCCTGACGAGACTGTTTAGCTCGGTGGGGCTTCGCGTCGAGACGTTCGCGGGTGCCGCCGACTTCATTGCGCGCGGTGCCGGCAATGAGCACGGCTGTCTCCTGCTGGACATCAAGATGCCGACGACGAGCGGTCTCGAGCTGCAGCAGCAGCTCGAGACGGCCGGCGTCGCGATGCCGGTCATCTTCCTGTCGGCGCACGCCGATGTTCCCGTCACCGTGCGTGCGATGAAGAAAGGGGCGCTCGAAGTCTTTACCAAGCCCTTTCAGGCCGACGCCTTGCTGGCTGCCGTGCACCGCGCGATCGCGGTGGACGCCGTACGCCGGCGCGAGCGCACCGAGTATGAGATGCTCCGCCAACGCTACGAGAGGCTGACGCCCCGCGAGCAGACGGTCATGACGAAAGTCGTAACGGGGTTGTTGAACAAGCAAGTGGCCGGGCTCATGGGCACCTCCGAAAAGACTGTCAAAGTGCACCGCGCTCGAGTCATGGCCAAGATGGAAGCGTCTTCTCTTCCCGAACTGGTCCGAATGGCCGACCGCCTTGGCCTCTCGCCCGGTTCACCGAACACGCCCGAGGGGGTGCCGAAGGTCCAATAGCCCACGCATTGGGCTCGGCAGTACCCTCCACTCAATTCCGATCTGGTGGCAGAGTTGACTCGTGACCCGCGTCCCTGCTCGCGAAGCGCGGGCGACTGGTGAAGCGGGGTAGAAGAGGGCCTCTTCGTCGCCTGAGAGTCGCGCGATGGCATCACCAACTATCGTCTCCTGTTCCCTCGACGCGTTCCCGTGCGCCGCTGCGACTGCCGACTCGCGCCTGCGCATTCTCGCGGCGAATGACGCCTTCGTTGGGCAGTGGAAAGCATTGGGTGCCGATCCCCAGGTTCTTTCCGGCACACCCTTGACAACGTTGTATCCCCCGGAGCAGCGAATCCAGCTGCAGAGCGAGCTGTGGCGATACACGGCGCGTCCCGCTCGAAGAATTTCGATGACCCTGACCGCCCCTCGAGCCGTCCTCGACCTGACACCCATCCGGTCGGATGACGGCGCCTGCTGGCTCGTGGTACTGCGGGCAGGCCTCCCGGCTCAGGAACCCTCCTCGAACCGCATGGCGATTGCCGCCCTCGCCCACGATCTGAAGATGCCCGTTCAGGCCGTGCTGGGGTGGGTATCGCTGTTGAGACGCAAACCGGTGGACCCCGCGAGACTGGACGAGGTGCTGAGGATATTGGAGCGCAACGCTCTTCTCGAAGCAGACATGCTGAACGAATTGCTCGAGGTCACGCGGTCGGCCGACGGCGCCCACTCGCCGCGACCGTCCCGCGTGAACATCGACGAGGTGTTCCGCTCGACGATCGACGGGCTGCGTCCGCTCGCCGAGGAATCCGGAATCCAGCTGCATCTCCGCGGACGCGCCAGTCACGCGCTCGTCTCGGGCAACGCCAGGGACTTCACCCGGATCGTGGGCAACCTGATCGCAAATGCCATCAAGTTCAGCGAAGCAGGCGGCACGGTCGAATGTGAAATCGTTGCCGAGGACGGTTGGGTCCGTCTCGTGGTGCGCGATCAGGGGCGCGGGATCAGCGCGGGGTTTCTACCGCACGTCTTCGACTCGTTCAGGCGGGAAGGGCGGACGGAAATGAGCACGCCCGAAGGCCTCGGCATCGGGCTCACAGCCGTTCGCCACCTCGTTCAGCGTTGCGGTGGCACCGTCCGCGCGGAGAGCGAAGGAAAGGGGCGCGGCTCCACGTTTACGGTCAAGCTTCCCTGTATCAGTCCGCGAGCCGAGCGAGCGGCCATGTCAACTCGTTCGGTCGCCGACGGCCGGTAGGCTCGGGCTCGAGTACTGTCGAGACTGAGTACCGTCGAGATACCGATTCCTCATGCGGACTTCGACACCAACGTCGAACCGGCTCGAGCTGGCCGCGCGAGCGGAATCTGGACCGCAATGCGCGTGCCCCGGCCTGGCAATGTGTGGATCGTGAGCTGGCCTTTGAGGAAACTGACCCGCTCGCGCATGCTGACCAGTCCGAGCCCCTGCTGTTGACCATTCCTGGCGTCGAACCCGACTCCCGAGTCGGCGATCTTCAGGCCCACGTGGTTGTTGTTGCTGGTCAACCTGACCGACGCCTCCCGTGCATGGCTGTGCCGCGCGACGTTGTGCAGCGCCTCCTGAGTGACCCTGTAGACGCACAGGGAAACGTTCGCGTCGGCCGGCTCACACAACGTGTCGTGGGTGAACACGACCTTGATTCCCCGGCGTTCGGTGACCTCACGACACAGAGAATGAACGGCGGAAATCAACCCCAACGCCTGCAGCTTTGAGGGATGGAGCTCGTGCGAAAGGTTGTGGATGTCGGTCGCGATCTCGCCGGCACGCGCCGAAATCCGCTGGAGATTCGACCGAGGTTCGCCGGGTTCCAACTGGCTGGCGATCTGATCGATCTCGATGTTCAGCAATGCGACTTTCTGACTGAGATCGTCGTGCAGATCGCGCGCGACACGTTGCCGCTCGACTTCCTGGCTCGCGATCAGCCGTCCCGCCAGATGGTGATTCAGCTCGATGACCCGCTTCGAATCGGTCACGTCGCGGACAATGCTGAGCACGCTGTCGATGCCGGCGGACACGAGGCGCGCCTCGAAGTGCTTCGGTTCACTCAACTGAAGCTCGTACTCGACGACGACCGGCCCACCGTGGGTGACGGCCTGTTCGAGCGCCTCGATGAATCTGTCGGCGAGTTCAGGCGGCATGACGTCCCTGATCGTCTTTCCGAGAAACGCCCGCGGCGGGACGAAGAGCAGCCGTTCGTCGCGGGCGTGATAGTCCACGTACGTGCCGTCGCGCCGCAAGACGAACATCAGATCGGGGATGGCACGGAGCATGGCGGTGTTGCGCGCTTCGACCCGACTGAGCGCGTCTTCGGCTCTCTTGCGATCGGTGATGTCGCGGCCCACACCCTGATACTCGGCCACGCCGCCCCGCTCGTCGTGGATCGCGTGATTGACCCAGTGATGCCAGCCGACAGTACCATCGGAAAGGGTCACCTGGTGCTCGTGGGAATCGGTCCCGCGGGCCAATCGACCGAGACGCTCGAGCACGTCCGCCCGGGCCGTGGGCGGAATCAGTTCGATGAACTTCGTGCCGAGCAGCTCGTCGCGCCGCAGGTTCCAGAAACGGCAGTAGGCATCGTTCACGAAGGTCAGCGTCGTGTCCGGCCGGAAACGACAGATCAGCTCGCTCTGTGTTTCGACGACGTTCCGGTACCGTTCCTCTGACGCGTGCGTACGTGCCTCAGCCCCCCGGCGTCGGATGCTTTGCATCAGAAATGCGGCAATCAACACCACCTGGGCGACGATGATGAACAGCGCGCCGGCGACGTAGGTTCGGCCGAGTTCCGGAACCGACGCCTCTCGAAAAAGCACGAGGCTCTCGACAGGCAGGCGGCCTTCGGGAATCCCCCACTGTCGAAGCTGGCGCCCGTCGAGCAATGTCGCGTACGTCGAGCGCCCCGGAGAAACATCCTGCGGCTTGGAGCCCCCGACGATCTGCCTGGCCATCTCGGCCATCCGCCTGGCGTCCGTTTCGAAGCGCCACATGAAGCCGCCGACGAGTCCCTCGCCGAGAAGCTCCTCCATGTAGCCGAACACCGGTACAGGCGAGGCGCGCACCACCTGCGTCAGCCCCTCCAACGGGTCCAGGGCCTGCGCCCGATCTCCGAGCGTCTGCCTGCAGAACAGCACAACGGAACGTTCCGGAATCGCGGCGACCTCGGTCACGAGCTCACCGATCGGAAGATCTCGCAGGTACACCAGGTTGAGGGCCGCGGGGCGCTGCGCCACTTGCCGACGGACTTCGCCTTCGATCTCGCCATTGTTGTCGAGACTTCCGTCGACGACGTACACGTTCCGGGTGTCTGGGCGAAGCGCAAGTGCGAGGTCGATCGTTCCGTTAATCCAGAGGCCACCCTGCAAACCGGTGATGCCACGGCCCGGGTCGATCAGACCAGAGGACGAAACGGCGGCCACGATCGGAGGGTTGCCGAAGATCTCGAGGTTTTGCCGGGCGAAGTGCAGCGCGCGGCTTCCAACCACGACGATCACGTCAATGGGCCGGCCGGCGTACTTGTCCTTGAGGTAATTCCTGAACAGTCGCGACTGCTTGGCGCCGCCGACGCGGAGCGAATCGATGCCCTCCTCGTAGAGATCAATCGGGGGGGCCTCGTCGGGTCGCAGTGCCTCTGCAAAGGCCGCGTCGAACCTCGCTCGAAACAACGGCCCGTTCAGGCCCTCCTGATGGAGCAGGAGTACACGTTTCGTCCGAAGCGGATCAGCTGCCCGGATGTCACCGGCGAGGAACAGGAACAGGCACGACAGGATTGACACCAAGCCCCTGCGCGCACGGATTCTCGTGACGGGGAGGACGTTCGGCGTGCACACCATGAGTCTGGTCGACACGGCCAGCAGAAAAGCCGTGAAGCTGGGCGCTGGCCTCAAGCCGGAAGCATAGTGTCGGCGGCGCTGCAGGGCTATTGGACTTTGGGCACCCCCCCTTCAAGGTCTGTTTCTGTTAATGATCAGGTTCCTTACGCCACCAGTCGCTGCCTCACCGTAGCAGCCCGCGCCCCGAACGTGGCCGCGCCCGCCGCGGCGTCGGCCACCCAGACCTGTCTCGCGCGACTGAGGGTTTGTGAGGGACCTTCACCGAACAATCCCTTGTAATCTCCGGCAAACCGCCCGAGCTCGAAGAAACCATGGAGCGTCGCGATATCGGTAACGGTCCAGCTGATGTCGCCAGGCGCCCTCAAGGCCCGTCTGACCCGATGAAGCTGCCGAATCATCAAGTAGCGCTTCGGTCCCGTCGCGTAGACATCGTGGAAGGCATTTCTCAGACTGCGCTCGCTCACGCCGACGATGGTCGAAAGACGCGAGACCGAGATCCTCTCCCCGCAGTGCTGACGGACGAAGTCCTCAGCCTGGCAAACCACTGCCATGCGCGATCGGACGGTCGTCGGTGGTTCAGCCGCTCTTACAGCGGCGCGCAGCTGACCGAGTACGGCGCGGCACAGCCCTTGTGCCACGTCACGATGCACCCGAGCCCTGCGAAGCGATTGTCGTATACCCAGCTCGCCCCGTATCCGCTCGAGTAGCTGTCGAAGCGCGGAGGCCTGGTCCCGTCCGGTTCGAACGAGGTCGCTCGGAGCCGCACCCTTCGGCATCATCGCGGCGATAGGCGCGGCGGTGCGTCCGTCCATGCTCACCAGCGCGAACTCGACGCCTTCTGGATCGAATCCTCGGTTCTCGGTGCCTGGCGGGCATACCACGATGTCTGCTTCCCCTATGGGGCTGCCGTTCGATCGCCCCCCGCTTGGCACCACCATCGGAATCACGAAAAGCCACCGGTCCGCGTGTGTCCGAATGTGGTGAACAAGCGGATTCGCCGCTCGACCGAACCGAAGCACCATGGAAGGGAGCCGGATCACCGTCCAACGGGCAGAAAAGGGCGCACGCTGAAGTGGCACGTACTCGAGCTCCACCCCATCCGCCACGATCTCGGGTAACGAGTTGATGTCCTCTACCGTCGTCCACCAGACGTCCTGGTGCGACGACGTCGCGAGCGACTGGCGCATGAGCGCATCATCGCAACAGTGGAACAGGCCGCTGAACTGTCAAAAGTGACAGTTGTGGGGTGAAAAGTTGCCATGTTCAACGGAGCGTCCGCGGCCAGGCGCCAGTCAGAAAGTGTCTTTACACGCGTGTAAGTTGACCAGAAGCCACCAGATCGGTATAAGGCGACTCATCGGGTCAACCTGGATGACCAGTCCGATGACCGTCACAGGAAGCAGAGGATTGATTGAGCCGCCCACGTGTTCTTCTGGCTGACGACCACACGCTGTTGCTCGCCGCCTTTCAAAAGCTCCTCGCGGACGACTGCGAAATCGTCGGAGCGGTGTCTGACGGCCGTTCGATGCTCGAGGTCGCCTGCTCGACGAAACCGGACCTCGTTATCGCCGACATCGCGATGCCACTTCTGAATGGCCTCGACGCGGCACGCCAGATCAAGCAACTGCTGCCGCAGACACGCATCATTTTCCTCACCATGAACGAGGATCCGGATATGGCGGCCGAGGCGCTGCGTGCCGGAGCCTCAGGCTACCTGCTGAAGCGGTCAGCGGCATCCGAACTGTTGACGGCAATACGCGAAGCCATGGCGCGCCGGATTTACATCACGCCTCTGATCACCGAGGGGCTGGTACACTCGATGATGCACGGTCCCGATGCGAAACTTCCCGAGGAGCAGCTGAGCCCCCGGCAGCGAGAGGTCATTCAGCTCGTCGCCGAAGGACGTTCGATGAAAGAGATCGGCACGATCCTCAACATCGCGCCAAGAACGGTGGCCTTCCATAAGTACCGTCTGATGGAGCAGCTCCACATCAAGACGACCGCCGAGCTCATACAGTTCGCCATCAAGCATCACATGGTCTGATCAGCGGATTCGCCTGATTGGGGGCAACCGCCAGGTTCCGTCCGTGACCTGGGGAAGCGGCCAATAGATCGTCAGCACCAGCTGGAACGGCCCTCGAGGAGCCGGCAGCCAGTTCGATTCGCCAACGGCTCCTGGCGAGTCGTGTTGGACGACGATATCCAGCGAGCCGTCTTCGTTGAACGTCAGGCTGTTGCGATCGCCGATCGAGAAGCGACGGAGGACGTTGTCGACCGGCAGACCCCGCTGATCCAGGATCGTGATCGACCAGTAGCCCCGCGTCGGTGGACTTTGATCGCGGCTGATGTGCAGAAGGTATGCGTTGGCACCTGAGAAGGGCCGCCCTTCGCTGTCCGCGTCAAAGGTGGCCGAAATAACCTCGTTCGACTGGCTGATGGTACTCCCGGGGAGTACGGACACCCACCGGGGGTTTGTCTGCTTCATCATCGCAACTCCTGGCCCGCTGGTCGACCGACCGGTCGATGCTCACTTCGGACAAGACCCAACTTACCGGGCAAACGGGGCGCAGGATATGCATATCCGGCAAACCCCTGTAAGGGGTGGTTTAGACGGGGTTGCCTTCCCGCGCGCAGTCCTTCCTGATCCGAATCCCACGACTCGTCGCGGATGCTCGCGGCCAAACGTGATGCGTGCAGGAGATCAGCGCGCCTCGCCCTTTCCGCTCGGGCACAGCCGCGACTCTTGGGCGGTATGCGCATTGCACGAATGCTGATCGAGCTCCAAGATGCTCCTCGCTTCAATCAGCTTTCGCGCGCAGCCTCATAAGCGCGGTGAGATTCTGAGCGCCGTTGACGAGGAAGTCAGCCGGATGCGTCGGGCCAGCGGCTGTGGACGCTGCCGGCTGCTGGTCGACACCGAGAACCCGAACTGCTTCACGTTGCTGTCGGAGTGGCAGTCGATCGATCACGCCGACACGTTCTTCAACTCCCACGACTTTCAGATCTTCAAGGGCATCCGGATTCTGCTCCGGGAAGAGCCGGTCATCGTGCTGGACGAGGTTCGCGGTCGCATCACACGCCTCATTCGCGGACAGTGACCACCTTGTCAGCGGGGACGGACGATACCCAGCTTCGACATCCGACTGCGAAGCGTGCTCGGTTTCATTCCCAGAATGCGCGCCGCGCCGCTCGCACCTTCGATGCGCCACCGGGTCGTGCCGAGAATGTGCGTGATATGCCTTCGTTCCACGTCGAGCAGTGTCTGCCCGTCGCCATCCGGAGCCGGATCCGGCTGCGTCATCCAGGCGTCGCTGAGCGACAGCGTCGTCCCCGGAGACAGAATCATCGCGCGCTGGATGACGTTCTCGAGCTCGCGCACGTTGCCGGGCCAGTTGTAGCCTTCGAACACATGCATCACTTCAGGCGGAATCACGTCGATGCGCTTTCGCAGCGAGGGAGACAGCCGATCGACGAAATACCGAACGAGCCGCGGGATGTCGCTTCGCCGATCGCGCAACGACGGCAGCGTGATGGGAAAGACATTCAGCCGGTAGTACAGGTCCCGCCGGAATCGGCCGTGACGCACTTCGTCGTACAGGTCGCGGTTGGTCGCAGCGATGACGCGTACGTCGACGTCGATCGTCCGAGGGCTGCCCAGACGTTCGATCTGGCCCTCCTGGACGGCTCTCAGCAGCTTGGGCTGCAGCTCCAGGGGGAGCTCGCCGATCTCGTCCAGAAAAATCGTGCCGCGATTGGCCATCTCGAATCGCCCGATCTGGGTGGCGTGGGCCCCAGTGAACGCACCGCGTTCACGCCCGAACAGCTCGCTTTCGATCAGGGTCGCGGGCATCGCCGCGCAGTTGACGACGGTGAACGGCCGATCGCCGCGCGGACTGCGGCGGTGAATCGCCCGGGCCAGCAGCTCTTTTCCGGTGCCCGTCTCGCCACAGAGCAGGACCGTGGCGTCGGTCGGCGCGACTTGATCGGCACGGATCATCACGTATCGGAGGGCATCACTGTCTCCGACAATCGTGGCGGCGTCTCTGACAGAGGACCGGGCGGGCATGGTCGGAGACGGCGGGACGAACGATATCCCGCTCCGTATCTCAAGCTCTCTGGCTGGCATCGTCATGGTCTGACCCCAGGTTTCAAGCTGGGCGGGGAGCTACTTCGCAACATGATTCCTCCTCAGTGGCCGCAGCATAGATTCAGCGTTTCTTCACGCCTATGCACTATCGGCATACGGCAACAAGGGAAGCTCATCCTTGAAGCTCGCTGGAGGATTCAAGCGCGGCGTGCGGCCCGCGGTCTCGAAGGTCAGCGTTCCGCCCTCGGGCATCGCATCGCGGGCGCTCAACGCAAGATTCACTACGGCCTGCAACGAGGCGTCTCCAACGCCTGTGCTAAGGTGGTCTCCATGCGGACACGATGGCACACGATCGTCATCGGCATCCTCGCGCTCAGCGGATCGCCCAGCACGCTCCTAGCCCAGGCCGCCCCAGCACCTCTGCGCCTGACGGCCTTCGCCGTCAACATGAGCAACATCGCAACCGGCGCCAACAGTCAGGTCATCATTCAGATTGATCGCTGGTCCTCGGCCGCCGATCGCGATCGGCTGAAAGCGGTTTTTCTCGAGAAAGGACCCGAGCGGCTCCTGGATGCGGTGCAGAACAGTCCCCGTGTCGGCTTCGTGCGACTTCCGACATCGCTCGGCTGGGACTTGCGCTATGCGCAAGCCGATCCTCTCGAGGACGGCGGGCAGCGCATCGTCATCCTGACCGACCGCCCGATCGGTTCGCTCGAGGCCCGAAATCAGCCGCGAACGAGAGACTACCCGTTCACGCTGATCCAGATACAACTGGACAGGGGCGGCAGGGGCGATGGTCGAATGTCGGTGGCTACCAAATTCACCTACGACGTCCAATCGAACAGCGTCGTTCTCGAAAACTACTCGACCGAACCGGTGCGTCTGCAGAACGTTCAGGTCAATCGATAGCCCTCGCTGGGCGTCGCAGCCCGGGCCGAGAAGGTGTTCTGCTCAGGCGCTCGTGGCTGAAACTACTCGGGACGAACGAGACCCCGGCGCATCGCCACCTTGATGGCTTCGGTGCGGCTCGTCACGCCGAGCTTTTCGAACAGATGACCCAGGTGGGTCTTGACGGTCCGTTCGCTGATCCCGAGCTCGGTGGCGATTTCCTTGTTCGCTTTACCGTCCGCCATGAGACGCATCGAGGCCAGCTCCCGCGGCGTGAGCTGAACACGCGTCACCCCTTCGGCGAGCTTTGCTGCGGCGGCCGGCGCCAGGTAGGTCTTGCCCGCCAGTACATCCCGGATGCAGCCGATGAGGTCGTCGGCCGAGATGTCTTTCAGCACGTACGCTTTGGCGCCAGCTTTGAGCGCGCGCGCAATCTCATCGTCGGTGTCGTAGGTGGTGAGCACGATCACGCGCGCTTGCGAGTCCAGATCTCGAATGCGGCGTACGGCTTCGACCCCTTCCATGATCGGCATCCGGAGATCCAGCAATGTCACATCCGGACGGAACCGCTCGTAGGCCGCGATCGCTTCGAGACCGTTGCCCGCTTCGGCGACCACGCGGAGATCGCCTTCCTGATTGATGATATTGGCGACGCCGGTGCGGAGCAGCGCGTGATCGTCCACGAGGAGCACACGGGTCTTGCCGTCGGTCTTCGCGCTGCCGTTCGTCGCGCTGCCGTCAGCTCGCGACATGGATCTGCGTCGGAAGCGACGAGGGTTCCCAGGCGAGTACGACCTCGGTGCCGCTTCGAGGCGCCGTCACGATGGTCAGGGAAGCGCCGATGCGTTCGGCCCGTTCCTGCATGCTGGTCATGCCGAATCCGGCCGTCGTCCGTTCTCTCGAGATGCCGCGGCCATTGTCGCTCACCGACAGCCTGATCCCGATCGATCTGACCGGCGAGGCGCGCACGGTGATGCGTCGCGCGCGCGAGTGGCGGACGGCGTTGGTGAGGGCTTCCTGCACGATCCCGTTGATCTCCCGTTCGACGCCGTCGCCGAACCGCGGCAGCTCGTCGAGGATCACGTCGATGGGAACAGCCGCCGTGCGCTGCCAGAGATCCGCCATACGCCTGATGGCGGTCGCGACGCCCTCGCCACTGCCGACGTTGGGGCGGAGCGTGCCGACTGAACGCCGCGCTTCGGCAAGATGGGTGCGGGCGAGCTCGACGGCGATCTCGAGGCTCGAAGCCACGCCGGCCGGGAGCACGCCAGCCGCTCGCTGCGCGGCCTGGAGCTGCATCAGAATGGCGGCGAAGCCCTGCGCCAGATTGTCGTGAATGTCCCGCGCGAGCCGGTTGCGCTCTTCGAGGATCGCCTTGCGGCGCTCTTCCAGGCGATTCAGCTCCGCGAGCCGGCTCTGGTGCAGCGCCAGCGCTGCCTGACGCGCGATCGCTTCGAGCAGGACGACGCGCCACTGGCCATCGCAGCCGGGGATCTCATGAGTTGAGAGCGCGAGCCAACCGAGGTTTCGCCCGCTCAGGACGAGTGGTGACACGACGAGGGAATGAACTCCCTCGCGCCGATTGAACTCACGCACCTGTTCAGGCAGCCGCGGATCGTCGCTCACGTACTCCACGCTCCGCGTCCACCCCGGTGTGTACGTGAACAGGTAGTCGGCCATGCTCTCGCGCGGCACTGCGAGATTGGCCCAGTCGCCGCTTTTCGCTGTGTACAAGCGTGCCGACAAGTACGCCATCCACAAGTCGCAGCGGCTATGGTCGTCGTCGATCAGCCACACGCCGCACGCGTGGCTCTCGCTTTCTTCGACGAGCGTTTTGGCGAACACGCCGAAGAACCCCTCGAGATCGGGCTCTCTCACCAGCAGGTCCAACGCGAGCTGAACGACATCGGTCTGCATCTTCGCGATGCACTCGGCTCGGCGCCGCTCGGAATGCTCGCGGACCAGGGCGGCGCGGAGCACGTCCGGATCGTTCGAGGCGGCCTCGTCGGGCAGCTGGTTCACCGCGTGCCGTGCCTCGCAGGACGACTGATCCGGTTCAGCGATGTTGTCATCGATGGGTGAGCTCACGGTCAACCCCCGGTCGTCATTATTCACCACTCCACGACGGAGATCGACCTCTTCCGCGTCGGTCGCACGGTCGATGCGGGCATCGTCCAAAGGTCGCAGATGACAGAGGGCCGGATGTCGCGCTCCGATGTGGCGCTCACGCCCGATCACATCATCCGGCTCCTGCCCGATTGTGCCTCACCCCCTCCGCGAACGACAGTGACAGGCGGTGCACATCGCGATCTGCATTGGCGTCCGTCGGGTCTGAGAGGTGGGTGCGTCTATGGCAAAACGAATGATATTGATGCTCGGCGTCACGGCCGCGTTCGTCGCGGCCCTCGGCTTTGTGAAGTTCCAGCAGATTCAGACGGCCATTGCTCAGGGCGCCGCCTTCCAGCCGCCTCCCGAGGCCGTCACCACCCTCGTGGCGCAGCGTGAAGAGTGGCCGGCGGCGTTCAGCGCGATCGGGACGATTGCGGCCGTTCAGGGGGTCACGGTGAGCGCCGACCTCGCCGGCACGGTCGAACGCATCGCGTTCGAGTCGGGCCAGTCGGTTCGTGAAGGCGACCTGCTCGTCCAGCTCGATACGCGGCAGGAACAGGCGCAGTTGGCCGCAGCCGAGGCTCAACGCGAGCTGGCGCGCCTGAACATCGAGCGGATGCGCGACCTGCTGGACGAGCGGGTTATTTCGCGCGCCGAGTTCGACCGCGCCGTGGCCGAGGATCGGCAATCCGACGCACGGGTCGAGGAAATCCGGGCGGCGATCGAGCGAAAAACGATTCGTGCGCCGTTCTCCGGCGTGCTCGGCATTCGCCTGGTGAACCGCGGCCAATACATGGCCGCCGGGGACGCGATCGCCTCGCTCCAGTCGCTCCGTCCCATCTACGTGAACTTCGGCGTGCCGCAGCAGGACGCCAGCCAGGTACGCGTGGGCCGAGAGGTGCTCGTGACGACAGACGAGTCGTCGGCGGTCGCACTCAGAGGACGGGTGACCGCGATCGATTCAACCGTGGACGAGGCCACGCGGAACATACAGGTGCAGGCGACGCTGGCCAATTCGGATGGCAGGCTCCGGCCAGGGATGTTCGTGCAGACCGAGCTTCGCGTGGGCGCCAGCCGTCCGGTGGTCGCGCTTCCGGCATCCGCGATCAGCTACGCACCCTATGGCGATTCCATCTTCATCGTCAGCGACTTGAAGAACCCGAACGGACAAACCTACCGAGGCGTCCGGCAGCAGTTCGTGAAGCTCCAGGGATCGCGCGGTGACCAGGTGGCCGTGATCAGCGGCGTCAACCCGGGGGACGAAGTCGTCACCTCGGGCGTCTTCAAGCTGCGCAACGGCGCCGCCGTCGTCGTCAACAACGATGTTCAGCCGGAGAACAACCCGGCGCCTACTCCCGAGGAAAGCTGATGCGCTTCACCGACCTTTTCGTCAGGCGACCGGTCCTCGCGATCGTCGTCAACCTCGTCATTCTCATCGCCGGTCTCCAGTCGATTCGTGCGCTGAGCGTCCGGCAGTATCCGCGCAGCGACATCGCGATTGTCAGAGTCACGACCGTGTATGTCGGCGCCAACGCCGACCTCGTCCGCGGCTTCATCACGACCCCGCTCGAACGGGTCATCGCGAGCGCCGACGGCATCGACTACATGGAATCGTCCAGCGCGCAGGGCAGGAGCACCATCACGGTGCACCTCGAGCTCAACTACGACACCAACGCGGCGCTGACCCAGATACAGTCCAAGGTCGCGCAGGTTCGGAACGACCTCCCGCCTGAGTCCGAGGCGCCCATCATTCAGCTCGAAACAGCCGACGATCAGTTCGCGGCGATGTATCTCGGCTTCTCCTCGGACGAGCTCGATCAGAACCAGATCACCGACTACCTGACCCGTGTCGTTCAGCCGAGGCTGAGCGCGATCGGCGGCGTTCAGCGCGCCGACATCCTGGGCGGCCGGACGTTCGCGATGCGCATCTGGCTCGACCCGGACCGGATGGCGGCCCACAACATTTCTCCCTCCGCACTGCGGGAAGCGCTCGCGCGCAACAACTATCTGTCGGCGCTCGGTCGGACCAAGGGCTCGATGGTCTCCGTGAATCTGGTGGCGAACACCGATCTCCGAACCCCCGAGGAATTCCGCCAGCTGGTCGTCAAAGAAGAGCACGGCGTCGTGGTCCGGCTCGGCGATGTCGCGGACGTCGTCCTCGGCGCCGAGAACTACGAAGAAGAAGTGCGCTTCAACGGGCAGGCGGCCACTTTCATGGGCATCTGGGTCCTCCCGACTGCGAACGCGCTCGAAGTGATCGCGAGAGTCCGCGAAGCCATCCCCGGAATCGAAGCGCAGCTCCCCCTTGGAATGAAGGTCGGTATTCCGTATGACTCGACGGCCTACATCCAGGATGCCATCGACGAAGTGCTCACGACGCTCATCGAGACGCTGCTCATCGTCATCGTCGTGATCTTCCTGTTCCTCGGATCGTTCCGCTCGGTGCTCATACCGGTCGTCGCCATCCCGATCTCGCTCGTCGGCGCGGTGTTCCTCATGCTCGTCGCCGGATTCACGATCAATCTGTTGACGCTGCTCGCCATCGTGCTGTCCGTCGGCCTCGTCGTCGACGATGCGATTGTGATGGTGGAGAACGTGGAGCGGCATCTCCACGATGGGAAGCCGCCGCAGCGCGCGGCCCTCGAGGCCGCGCGCGAGCTCGTCGGTCCGATCATCGCGATGACCATCACGCTCGCGGCCGTGTACACGCCCGTCGGCATCCAGGGCGGCCTCACGGGAGCCCTCTTCCGCGAATTCGCCTTCACGCTGGCCGGCGCCGTGGTCGTCTCCGGCGTCGTCGCGCTGACGTTGTCGCCGATGATGGGAGCCAGACTGCTCCGGACCGGCGATACCGAACGCGGCTTTGCCGGGTGGATCAACCGGCGCTTCGACGGTATCCGTCGCGCCTACACGCGAACCCTTGCCGGCACGCTCCGCTACAGACCAGTCGTCCTCGTGCTGTGGGCCATCGTGGCGGTTCTCACCGTGCCTTTCTATGTGTTTTCACAAAGAGAGCTGGCGCCGACCGAGGATCAGGGCGTGGTCTTCGGCATCATCCAGGCGTCGGCGAACTCCACGATCGATCAAACGCGTCTGTACGCCGCGAAGATTCACGACGTCTACCGATCGTTTCCCGAAAGCGAGAGCATCTTTCAACTGACGTTCCCGACCGGTGGCTTCGGCGGCTTGGTGACCAAGCCGTGGAGCGAGCGGACCAGGACCACGGAGCAGCTGCTCCTCGAGTCGATGGGGCCGCTGTCGCAGATCCCGGGGGTTCGTGTCATTCCAACCACCCCGCCGCCTTTGCCGGGAGGGGGTGATTTCCCGGTGGACCTGGTGATCGCGTCGCCGGCCGAGCCGGAGCGCCTCCAGGATCTGGCCGGCCAGCTCGTGCAGAAGGCGTTCGCCAGCGGCCTGTTCATCTTCGCGGATGCCGACCTGAAGTTCGATCAACCGCAAGCCGAGGTCGTGTTCGATCGCGACAAGCTCAGATCGCAAGGGGTCGATCTCAGCCAGGCCGGTCGAGATCTGTCCACGCTGCTCGGCGGCGGCTACGTGAACCGGTTCAGCATCCAGGGCCGCAGCTACAAGGTGATCCCGCAGCTCAAACGGGTCGAGCGGTTGACACCTGATCAGCTCGAGCAGATCTATGTCACCGGCTCGGACAACCGGCTCGTTCCGCTGTCGACGTTTGCGACGCTCAAGACGACGGCGGAACCGCGCGAGCTCAAGAAGTTTCAGCAGCTCAACGCCGTGCGGATCCAGGGCGTCATCCCGCCGCCCGTGCCCCTGGATCAGGCGCTGGGGTTCCTCGAGGCCGAGGCGCGGAAAGTGATCCCGGAGGGGTTCTCAATCGACTACGCCGGCGAATCGCGGCAGCTCCGCACCGAAGGCAGCCGCTTCCTCGGCACCTTCCTGCTGTCGGCCATCCTCATCTATCTCGTCCTGGCGGCGCAGTTCGAGAGCTTCCGCGATCCATTCATCATCCTGGCGGGCTCCGTGCCTCTAGCCGTGTCCGGAGCGCTGCTCTTCTCGTTCCTCGGCTTCACGACGCTCAACATCTACAGTCAGGTCGGTCTGATCACCCTGGTCGGCCTCGTCTCGAAGAACGGAATTCTCATCGTGCAGTTCGCCAACCATCTCCAGGAGACCGGCCACGCCAAGCTGGACGCCATCCTGGAGGCCTCGGGCACGCGGCTGCGGCCGATCCTGATGACCACGGCGGCTACGGTCGTCGGCCATTTTCCGCTCGTGCTCGCGACAGGCCCAGGAGCCGGCGCGCGCAACAGCATCGGCATCATGCTCGTGAGCGGGATGATCATCGGCTCGCTCTTCACGCTGTTCGTCGTTCCCTCCATCTACGTGCTCGTGGCTCGGACGCGCGTGGCGGTCGCGTCGGAGGCAGAACAGGAGGAGCGGCCGCTCCTTCCCGAATTTGCAAAGGCTGCGCTGTAAAAGGCGAAACGCTATGACACTCAAACTCATGACACGGATCGTGGTCGCGGCGGCCGCTGGCGCCGTGCTGAACGGCAGTGCCTACGCACAAGTCGTGTCGTCGGCGACCGGCGAGCTCGAGCTCACGCTGGAGGAGGCGGTCCGCCGCGCGGTGGACCACAACCCGGACCTCGCGATCGTCCGGCTCGACACCGAGATCGGCGCGGCGCAGGTCGCCGAGTCGCGCGGCGCGTTTGTCCCGGTCTTCTCGACGGTCGCTGCCCGCTCCAGTGCCGTCACGCCCGCGTCGAGCCTTCTGGCGGGCGATCGCCGCAGCGTCTCGGTCGATGACTGGTTCTCGTCCGCCGGCGTCAGGCAGCGGCTGCCCTGGGGATCAGGTACGTGGGGCGTCACGTGGGACACGGCTCGCACCGCGACCGACAGCCTCTTCAGCAGCTTCGATCCCAGCCTGCAGTCGGGTTTCCAGGTGGCGTTCTCGCAGCCGCTGTTGAAAGACCGCGCGATGGATTCGGCGCGACACCAGTACGTCATCGCGAAGCAGAACCAGGAGAGCTCCGAGCTCCAGTTCCGCGAGTCCGCCGTCCAGACGGTGGCCGCCGTCAAGGAGGCGTACTGGACGCTCAAGGCCGCCATGGCGAACGTCACCGTTCAGCAGCGATCGCTCGACATCGCGCAGGAGCTCGTGCGGCAGAACCGGGTGCGCGTTCAGGCCGGCGAGGCGGCACCGATCGATCTCGTTCAGGCGGAGGCCGAGGTCGCCCAGCGTCGGGAGGCGCTGATTCGCGCCAACGCGACGGCCGGCGACGCGGAAGATCGGGTGCGTCGGCTCATCATGGACCCCGCCGACGAGACCTTCTGGCGCGTCCGCTTGAATCCCGTCGATGAACCGGTCGGCCCAGGACTCGTGCCCGATGTGGACGCGGCGGTCGCCAACGCGCTCAAGAGCCGCTACGACCTGGCGCGCGCCCGCACCGATCTGGCGACGGCCGCGACCGACGTCGAGTACTTCACCAATCAGAAGCTGCCAGACCTGCGGTTCGAGACCTCGTATCGGGGCAGCGGGCTCGGCGGCACGCAGCTGCTGAGAACCGGGACTTTCCCCGGGATCGTCAGCGGGTCGCAGCGAACGACTCTCGGCGACGCGGTGGGCCAGGTCCTCGGCGGGGACTACCCGGCGTGGAGCGTCGGCGTGACGATCAGCTATCCACTCGGGCAGAGCTACGAGGAGGCCGGGCTCGTCCGATCTGAAATTGCCCGTCGGCAGGCCGCCCACCGCGTGGCCAGCCTCCAGCTCGACGCGGCGGAAAGCATCAGGCAGGCGGCGCGACAGGTGCAGAGCACGTCCGAACGCATCGGCGCCGCTCGCGCCGGCGCCACGTTCGCCGAGCAGCGCCTCGACGCCGAACAGCGGCGCTACGAGGTCGGCCTGTCCACGACTTTTCTGGTCACGCAGGCGCAGCGCGATCTTGTCCAGGCGCAGGTGAACCTGCTGCAGGCGATGCTCGACTATCAGTCGTCCCTCGTCCGCTTCGAAGCGCTCCAGCAGGCGCCGCCGCGCGGTGGCAGCACGATGGCCATCGGCCTGAACGGCTCGAGCATCGTCTGGCTGCCCACGCCTGCACCGAGTGGGCTGTTCCGCCAGAGCGCCGGCGGCGGGGGCCCATAAAAGGAGGAGGGTATCTGGACATTGCCCGGTTACACCTTCCGGCTGTCGTAGGCCCAGTGGAGCGCCGCCTGGCGTTGCCGTCGGCGGCACTCCAGATCGCCTTTCTCGCAGTGTTTCCTGATGGCGGCGACGTGCCGCGCGATGGCTCTCCAGCGCCGGATCTGGCGTTCGTCATCGGCGGAGCGGCGGCCCATGTAGTACCGGCAATACCACTGGAACCACCCACGAGGGTCCTGCGGGCGAATCCAGCCTTTCTGCCGCCACGTGGCCAGCGACTGCGAGGCGTTGACGCGGAAGTAGTTGAGACGTGCGTCGTGACGTTCGTCGGAGAGCCTGGCTCCCGCAAACCAGCTTGCCGGGAATTCCCGGCGGCAATCGGTCATGTATTTCCCGCCGAACACGCCGAGCCGCAGCATCTGTTTCGGAGTCAGCTGCGGACGGAAGTCCGGCGAGAAATGACGACCGATCGGCTCGGTGCGGTAATACACGTATCCCCGCTGCATGCTGTCGTTGACGATGACCTTACGCTTCATCACCCGCCTGCCGGCCGCCGCCAAGCCGCCAGGTTTGACACCCCCGTGCGCTCACTTTCTGACGATCTTCTTGACCATCTGTGTGAGCGGGCCGGTCACGTAGAGATCGCCCCTCCGATCCAACGTCACGCCATGCGGCCGCACGCCGAGCCCTGTAATGGACTCCACGATTTTCCCGTCCTTCATGACGGTGATCGATTCCGAATCGACATGGCTGATGTAGAGCGTGTCGTCCGGGGTGATGTACATCGAACCCCGCGGCTTGGCGGCGAAGCCGGTCCACTGCTCCAGGAATCGTCCGTTCGAATCGAACAGCTGGAGCCGGCTGTTCTCGACGTCGGCGACGATGATGCGACCCTTGGAGTCGACGACGACCGAATGGGGAAGGTTGAACTGTCCGGGCTCCGATCCTTTCACGCCGCCGATCTTCCGGAGGAACTTGCCCTCCTTGGAAAACTGGACGACTCGCGAATTGCGATAGCCGTCGGCGACGAGGATGTCGCCGTTGGGCGCCACGAATACATCGGCCGGTCCGTCGAACAGCTCCTGCGACTCGTTGTCGCCGGTCGTACCGGCGCGTCCCAGCGTCATCACCACCTGTCCGTCTGGTGAAATCTTCTGAACGAAGTTGTCAGTGTTGTCCGTAGCCCAGATAAAACCATCCCGGTCGATTCGGATCCCGTGCGCAGCACGGTACTTCGTGTCGCCAAACGACTTCGTCAGCTTGCCTTCCGGGCTCACGATGAAGAATGCGGGAACGTTCCGGCGGAAGATCACGAGCTGGCCGTCCGGCGCGGTTGAAATCTGCGAAGCGCCGCCCCACGTCACTCCCTCCGGCAGATCCCCCCATGACGACAGCACTTCCCAACGACTGTTGTGCGGAGCCTCGGACTGCGCCAGCAGGCCGGGAACAGTGACCGCCAGCGCCAACGTCACGAAGAGAACCGGTTTCTCTGCGACCTCCTTCACGGGTGAAACGTTCAGCCTGGCTGTGACGAACCCGTCGGCGGCCCGGCGGCCGTCCGTTCGATGCGTCCCGACATGCTGCCGCCCGCGCTTCCGTGCTGCCACGTGCCCGCATAGCGGTCGCCGTAGAAGAACAGACGGACCGTGAAGGTGCCGAGCCCGGGCAGGCTCGTGTCGGTCATCATGATCATCGGCGTGTCGCCGTTCCACTGCATCGGCACCACCACGGGTATGGCGCCATCCACGCCGCAGCAGTTCATGCGTGCATTGAACCGCCAGAGGTTGTCTCCCACCTTCTCCACGCTCGAGATCTCGTACCGATCCGGCCGCGGCTCACGCTCTTCCCGGCCAGTGAGGGTGAACGAGCCGACCAGGGTCACCCCGCGCATCTGCTCGGTAAAACGCCGCTCCGCCTCGGTCAACGACGCCGGATCGACGACCGACCCGATGCCGAGCCGGCCGACCAGCCATCCTCCAGCGAACACCCCGAGGATCAGTAGAGCAAGGGCCGCGAGGCCGAGCGCACGTCGAACAGGGGCCATCGGATCCTCCAGCGCAGTGAGCAAGCCTACACCGGCGGTTGCTTCGACCACAACGCTTGGCGGGACCACGCAGCGCACGGTTCTGCGGGTGCTAGAATTCCCCGCCATCTCCGTGGAGTTTCGAGCCTCCGTCGAGATCGACGCGCCGCCCGATACGGTCTGGGCAGTCATGTCGGATGCCGAGCGGTGGCACGAGTGGACCCCCTCCGTCCGGAGCATCCGTCGGCTCGACAGTGGGCCGCTAGGTGTCGGCAGCCGGGCTCTCATCCGTCAACCGAGATTCCCTCCGGCAGTGTGGAAGGTCACGGCGCTCGACCCGGGCCGCAGTTTCACCTGGAAGAGCGGGGCACCGGGCATGTGGGTTCATGCTCAGCATGCCGTGGTTCCCCTCTCCGGGGGGACTCGCGCCACGCTCACGCTGCGATACGAGGGCCCGCTTGGCCGTCTCCTGGGCCGGATGACGCGGGCGATCACCAATCGTTATCTCGACTTCGAAGCGGCCGGGCTCAAACGCCGCAGCGAAGAGATCGCGCGCGCTCGCTGACACCTGGCTCGCCGCCTCTTCAGTCGTTCTCCGTCAGCACATGCTTTGCAGGCAGACTCACGGAGGTGATCATGGCGAAGTACGGCAAGTCGGCGTCGAAGAACGTCGAGTCAACCATGCGGCGGCGGAAACGGGGGACGCTCAGAAGCGGCTCCGGCCGGAAGGTCACCAGTCGCAAACAAGCGATCGCGATCGGCCTGAGCGAGGCCCGAAAGAAAGGCGCCAAGGTGCCGGCGCGGAAGAGCTCGCGCGGCTCTTCCCGGTCGCGGGGTGGCAAGAAGCGGTAGCGGGATGCCTACCCGAAAGCGCCCGCTCATCCGGTATGCAGTCGTCGGGCTCGGCCACATTGCTCAGGCCGCCGTGCTCCCGGCGTTTGCCCACGCCAGACGCAACTCCCGCCTGGAGGCTCTTGTCAGCGACGACCCCACGAAGCTGAGGACGCTCTCGAGCCGGTACCGCATCGCCGGCAACTATGCCTACGAGGAGTACGACGCCTGCCTTGAAACGGTGGATGCCGTGTACATCGCCCTGCCCAATTCTCAGCACGCCGAATTCACCGTCAGGGCCGCAGCCGCAGGCGTACACGTGTTGTGCGAAAAGCCGATGGCCGTCACCATCGAGGAATGCGAGCGGATGCTCGACGCCTGTCGACAGCATCGCGTCAAGCTGATGATCGCTTACCGACTCCACTTCGAGGAAATCAACCTGAAAGCGGCGGATATGGTTCGGCGCGGGCGGATCGGCGAGCCGAAGTTCTTCAATTCGTCGTTTGCCATGAGGGTGCGGCGGAACAACATCAGGACCAAGAGGCATCTCGGCGGCGGTACGCTGTATGACATCGGCGTGTACTGCATCAACGCGGCTCGATACCTGTTCCGGGCCGAACCGAAAGAGGTGATGGCCATCTCGGTCAATGCGGGAGGCGCCGCATTCAGCGACATCGACGAGTCGACCGCCGCCCTTCTGCGTTTCGACGGTGAACGGGTCGCCGCGTTCGTAACGAGCTTCAATGCCGACGACGTCGCCTCGTACCGAATCGTGGGAACGAAGGGGCAGCTGCACGTCGATCCGGCGTACGAATACGCCGAAGGTCTCGCCTACGAGTTGACGATCGACGGAAAGACGACTCGCAAGCGCATCGGCAAGCGGGACCAGTTTGCTCCGGAGCTGCTGTATTTCTCCGATTGCATCATCAACGACCGCGAGCCGGAACCTTCAGGCGAGGAAGGTCTTCAGGACGTGCGGATCATCCAGGCGCTCTACGAATCGGCCGAAACGGGCAAGGCCGTCACGATTCCTCCGTTCGCCAAGGCGAAGGGGCCGACCGGCCGCCAACGCATCGTCAGACCTGGCGTCGAGGAGCCCGAGCTGGTGAAGGTCCAGAGCGCGCACAGGACTCAGCGGTGACCGATTGCGGAGCGGTCGGCGTGACGCTAAGAACCGGTGGCGGATGAATCCTGGCGAGCTCCTGCTCACGGCCGTACGCGCCTTCGCCGTTTACGCCTTGATGCTCGTGGTCATCCGTGCGCTGGGCAAGCGAACCGTCGGCAACTTCGCCACTTTCGATCTGCTCGTGGCGCTCATGCTGGGCGAAGTGGTGGACGAGATCATCTATGGCGACGTCGGTTTCCTTCAGGGTGTGGTGGCGATTACCGTGATTGCCGTGGCTCAGGCCGGCAATTCGTGGCTCACATGGTGGGGCCACGGCTTCGACACGCTCCTCGAAGGAAGCCCGACCGTGATCGTTCGGAACGGCAAGCTCCAACAGGGCGGCATGAAGAGCGAGCGGATGAATGCCAAAGAGGTGATGGGTCACCTCAGATCGCAAGGCATTCAAGACCTGCGAGAAGTGAAGCTCGCCCTTGTGGAGGACGATGGCTCCGTCAGCGTCGTTCGCAAAGGATGGGCCGAACCTGCGCGGAAAGTCGACATAGACGACGACGCCGCAGCCGAGCGACGGGCGGACATTGGTGAACAGGAAGAGCCCGGCCCGGACGATCGCACCGACGCCCCTCGGTGGTTGAAGTAGTTCATGGATCTCGTGACTCTCGGCAGAGTGGCAATCCGCGCGTTGACGGCGTATGTCTTCCTGCTCGGCCTGCTCCGGCTTGCCGGAAGACAGTCGATCAGGCACGGGACCCCCTTCGATTTCGTGCTGGCGCTCATCCTGGGCGACCTCGTCGACAACGCGATCTGGGCGGAGGTCCCGTTCGTCCAGTTCGCGATCGCGTCGACCACGCTCGTGGTGAGCCGGCTCATCGTGTCACCCGGGAGAATCGAAACAGGAGGCTGAGGTGTTCGCGTACTTCGACATGTCCATCGGCTGGCTCGAACTGGCGAAGCGCACGTTCAGAGAAATGCAGAAGGACGATGGCTTCGGCCTCGCAGCCCAGCTGGCGTACTACTTCTTCCTCTCCCTGTTTCCTGCCATTCTTTGCGCGATTGCGCTCACGAGCTTCCTGCCCCTCCAGGACTTCACGGATGAAGTCATCGGCCTGCTCGGAAGATTCGCGCCGGAAGAGATGCTGTCGATCGTTGAGGAGCAGATGATTCGGCTCGCTGGAGGCGACAACGGCGGCATCGTGAGCATCGGCCTGCTCGGGGCGCTTTGGAGCAGCTCGGCGGCTCTCGTGTCGATAATCGGGGCGATGAATCGAGCCTATGACATCGAAGAGAGCCGTCCCTGGTGGAAAGTGCGGCTCACCGCCGTCATGTTGACCGTCGGTCTGGCGTTCTTCGTCGTCGTCTCGTTTGCGCTCGTCATCGCCGGTCCCGAGATCGCCGATGCTCTCGCCGATGAGTTGGGGCTTGGCGGTCTGTTCGCGTGGAGCTGGAAGATCATCCAATGGCCGGTCGCGTTCGCGCTGGTCGTCACGGGCATCGGCCTGATCTATTACTTCGCGCCGGACGCCGACCAGGACTGGGTCTGGATCACGCCCGGATCGCTGATCGCCGCCATCCTCTGGCTGCTGGGTTCCCTGGGCTTCAGGTTCTACGTCGTGAACTTCGGCAATTACGAGGCGACGTATGGCGCGATCGCAGGCGTGATTCTCCTCCTGCTGTGGTTCTACCTCTCTGGCCTGGTGATCGTGCTCGGCGCAGAAGCGAGCGCCGAGATCGAACACTCGTCACCGTGGGGCAAACAACCAGGTGAAAAGAGCGCAGGGCAGAGAAGGAAGCTCGGCTTCGCCGCGGCTCGGGCGTTTCGGGAACGCGAAGGCGCGCTGCGCCCTGGGACACAGCCACACACATCGGTACTTCATAGCTGATCGTTCCTGGCCCGTTGGTCATGACGTCGAAACAACGTCACCGCGCCAAGCATGAGGGGAACCTCGACCAGCGCGTAGGTCGTCGCGAACCGGGCAAACTCGACGCGGCCGAGCAGCGTCACGGCAATCGCGATAGCGACGGCGATGTTCCGCGTCCCGAACTCTGCGGCAAGCGTGAAACGGTCCTTCGGGTCCCCCGTCACCGGCACCGAGATCAGCCATCCCGCACCCATCGACAGCAGCACGAACACCGCAGCGGGCAGGGCTGTTGTCGCCAACTCGCTCAAGAAGGCGTCAGGGGCGTCGAGAATGATGAGCAGAAACACAATCGCGATTCCGACGAACGCCAGTCGCTGCAGCGTCGCCCGGCCCCGTGCGGCACCATTCGGTGAGCGTCGCCTCAGCCACATGCCAAGCGCGAGCGGCAGGCCCAGCACCATGACGAGCTGTCCGAAAAGCAGTGGAATCGGGGCGGCGAGATCGAGGACCTGACCGCTGGCCCACCCGAGCACCTGACCGACCAGCGGAATCGTCAAGCTGGCGAACAGGCACGACAAGCCGGTCAGCGTGACCGACAGCGCCGTCGACGCCCGGGCCAGATAACTATACGCGTTGGAAATACCGCCGATCGGGCACGCGGCGATGAGCAGCATGCCGGCGGTCACCTCGGGGCTCGTTTCGAAGCTCGAGGTGAGCAGCAGCGCGAGCGGCGGAAGGACGAACAAGGGAGCGAAGAGTCCCGTCAGCACCAACGCACGGTGCCGGCGCACTCGCGCGAAATCGTCAGCCGTGAGATCCAGTCCCACCGCGACGAGCAACACGAAATTGAGCGCGGGCACCACGACGTCGAGGAGGGTCTTCACCATCGATTGCGCCTGAGCTGGCAGCCTACCGGGTGATTGTGAACTGGAGACCCACCCGCCGCGTCTCGCCGGGCCGCCCCCCGATGGCCGGAGGAGGGGAACTGAAAGAGCCGGTGATGTAGTTCTGACCGGTGAGATTGCGCGCCAACAGCGCGGCGGACCAGCGTCGATCCCTGGGCCCGAATTCTGCGCTCACGTCGAGAAGACCGTACGAACCCTGCTGCTGAATCGTGTCGTTGAACGGCGTATAGAACACCGGGCTCTGTACGATCGAATCCCCACGCAAAGAGAGCATCCTGCCCGCGCCGATGCCGCGATCCCATTGGAGCCACACGCGCCCTGACCATTCCGGCGCGTTGTTGAGTCGGCTGCCAGCCACATCCCCGGTAACCCCTCCAACCCCAACGGCGGTGTACCGATCATATTTAGCGCTCAACCAGGACAGATGCCCCCCAAGCTGCCACGTGGTGGCAGGCTGCGACGCCACCTCAACCTCGACGCCTCGAATGGTGGCGGCAGCAGCATTCGAGATGTCGATGACGCCTGGCCGAATCGCGGTCTGGACCTGGAGGTCGCGGTAGTCGACATGAAAAGCGGCCACTCTCAGCCTGGTGCGCTCATCCGCCAGAGCGGTTTTCAGTCCGAGCTCATAGCTCCAGGCCCATTCGGGCGCAAAGCCGCGCCCCGGCTCCGGCGACGAGAGGTTGAAACCGCCGCTCTTGAAACCGCGCGTCGCCGACACGTACGCCAGCGTCCGTGGCCCGGCCTGGTAGTCGAGACCGAACTTCGGCGTCCACGCGGCGTTCGAGATGGAGTCGGTGTACGAGTAAATCGACTCTGGCAGCGGGTTGCCAGGCGGATTGAGGGTGTAGAGACCGCCCGCGTTGTCGAACGTCTTGCGCTCGCGCGTGTAGCGGAGCCCGGCAGTGGCCGACATCCGTCGCGTGAGACCGAGAGTGCCCTGGCCGAACAGGGCCGCGGTGCCAGCGTCCACGGCCGGGTCGAGGTGGTTCTCGAGTCGCGGCCCGCCCAACGTGACAACGGTCGGTTGCCGATCGAGGTCCTGCAGCACGAAGAGCCCGCCAATCCAGGTCAGGCGTGAATTCGTCTGCGAGACGGTCAATTCCTCCGACACCTGGTGCTGAATCTCGTGGAGGTGCGAGATGGTCAGATCCAACTCCGTGATATCCGCGTCCACGACCAGCTCATAGTCCAACTTCCGATAGGCGGACAGGCTGGTCAGCGTGATGTCAGGGCCGAGACGCATCGTGAGACGGGCGGCTCCGCCGTACTGCAGATTGCTTCCCTCCGCAGGTGTCGATGCGCGGACCTCATGGGGATCGTCCGGGTTGTCAACCTGAAATCCCGGCTTGACAGCCAGAACCTTCGCGTACGTGAGCGGCGGCGCAGCGTCGTTGGTCACATCCGCAGTCAGAAGCAAGTCGCTCCGCTCGCCGAATATGACGCGCAGCTTGCCTTGTCCGGCTGTGACGTCTTCGCTGCCGAGCGGTTGCTCGGGGTGATTGAGATTGCGCACGTACCCGTCCCGAACCCCGCGCAGCACCGCGATGCTGCCGAGCAACCGATCCTTGACGATCGGACCGGTCAGCCGCGCCTCACCGCGAAGAGCGTCGAGGTTGCCGACAACGACGCGCGCGGAGGCACTGGCGTCGTTCGTGGGCGCCCTGGTGATCAGGTTCACCGCGCCTCCCATGGCGTTGCGACCGTACAACGTCCCCTGCGGACCGCGCAGAACTTCGACACGCTCGAGATCCAGGAAATCGGCGAGCACCATGGCAGGGCGGGCGAGATAGACGCCATCGAGGTAGACCGCCGAGCTCGGATCCGACCCGGCGAACACGACGTTGGTTCCGATCCCGCGAATGGTGAGCTGAGAAAAGCCGGTGTTCTGCGAAAACGTTACCGATGGCGCGCGGCCCGAGAGGTCCCGCGCGGAGTTGGCCTGCACGCGGTGCAGCTCGTTCGACGACAGAACGGTCACTGCCATCGGGGCCGCCTGTACGTCCTGTTCACCGGTCTTCGACGCCGTCACGAGGGACTGGTCGAACGCCTGGACTACCAAGGTGAAGGTGAGAGCCACCATTTCCGCTCCGGTAACGCTGACCGGACGTCTGGCCGGCACAAACCCGGACAAGGCAGCCGTAAGCTCGTACTCGCCGAGCGACAGCTGCTGGAACGTAAATCGACCCTGGTCGCCCGTCTCCGCGATTCGATCGGCATCTCCTCCTCTCCGCAGCGTCATCGTGACGCCCTGGAGTGGGTTGCCGGCGCTATCTATCACCCGGCCATCGACTTGACCGACCGTCTGGGCGGCCGTGGCGACCGTGCAGACGCCCACGACCAGCGCCAGCGATAGGCAGAAACTTCGCCGCGCCGCCCGCTTCGCCGAGCAGCACCTGTAGGCTCGATCCAAGCAGTTACTAAAACTGAAATCTTATCACCCGAACGGCGCCGGCTCGGATGGCGTCTAGTAGTCGTCACAAAGATGTCGTACATATATAAGGAGGGGGGCAGTCCAAGAACCTGCAATGACTGGGATGTCGGGAGCTCAGGGCGAGGATTCTGGCGAGATCCGGCTGCAAAGCGAGGGGCTGTGGCGGCTGGCGGTCGATTCGTGGCCCAGCGGCGTCCTGGTCCTCGAAGCCGACGGCACGATAGCGCTCGTCAACCGCCAGATCGAGGCGCAGTTTGGCTACAGCCGTGACGAATTGACCGGCCAACCCGTCGACCTCATCCTGCCGGATGCGCTGCCGTCCGTCCGCTCGGCGCAGCATGTCGTCTCAACCTCCAAACCGCGCGCCCCGGGCACTGCCAGCGACCTGATCGCGCGGCGGCGTGATGGCTCCGAGTTCCCGATCGAGATCGGCTGGAATTCGATTCGCACCGACCGCGGCGCGTTCGTGCTCGCAGCCGTAAAGGACAACACGGCTCGTCGACAGGTTGGACAGGCGGCCGATCACGCGAGCGAAGGACAGCTCGAGCTCGAGCGGCTCGTCGCCGAGCTGTCGGTCAAGTTCATCAACCTGGCCCCCGACGACGTGGAGCCGGCGATTCGCCGTGCGCTCGGCCAGATCGGCGAGAGCCTCGATCTCGATCGGTGCAATTTCTACAGAATTCAACCGGACGGGATGCTGATCGATCCGGTGTCGTGGGCGCGGCCAGGCTTTCCTCCCCCGCCGGCGCCTGTTACAGGCGGAAAATCCTTTCCCTGGGCCCTTGAAACGCTACGGGCCGGCCGGACGCTCTCCTTCTCGAGTGTGGACGACATCCCCGACCCGATCGACCGCGAGAACTACCGGTCGATCGGCATCCAGTCGGCGGTGACAGTGCCTCTCTCGGTCGGGGGGGAAGTGGTCGGCGCGGTCGGCTTCAATCTGCTTCGAGAAGCGCATCGCTGGAGCCCGGAGACCATACACCGTTTGGAGGTGTTCGCGGCAGCATTCGGTGGCGTGCTGGCGCGGCAGAAACGCGACGAGGCACTGCGCGCAGCGCTCGCGCAGGTTGAACAGCTCCGGGCGCAGCTGGAGGCCGAGAATCAGTACCTTCGGCGTGGCGCGCAGGAGCGGCTCGGCAGCGGGATCGTCGTCGGGCAGAGCGCGGAGGTCCGCCGCGTCCTCGATCAGGTGCAGCAAGTCGCCGGCACCGATTCAACGGTGCTGCTGCTCGGCGAGACGGGAACCGGCAAGGAGCTCTTTGCGACCCAGATTCACGAGCTGAGCCCCCGGCGGGGCGGGACGATGGTGCGGGTGAACTGCGCGGCGATTCCTGCGACGCTCATCGAAAGCGAGTTGTTCGGCCGCGAAAAAGGCGCCTTCACGGGGGCGCTGGCCCGCCAGGCCGGACGGTTCGAGTTGGCGGACCAGTCGACGATCTTTCTCGATGAGATCGGAGACCTGCCGCTCGATATTCAGGTGAAGCTCCTCCGGGTCCTGGAGGAGCGGCAGATCGAGCGGCTCGGCAGTCCGAAGGCGATTCACGTGAACGTCCGGATCATCGCGGCGACCCACCGCAACCTCGAGCAGCGGGTTGCCGATGAAGCCTTCAGGGAAGATCTGTTCTATCGCCTCAACGTCTTCCCGATCCGGGTTCCACCGCTGCGCGATCGCGTGGAGGACATTCCTCTTCTGGTGTGGCGCTTCGTCGATGAGTTCGCGAAGGCGTTCGGCAAGCGGGTCGACACGATACCGCGCGAGAACATGGCGGCCCTTCAGAGGTACTCCTGGCCCGGAAACATCCGCGAGCTGCGCAACGTCGTCGAGCGGGCGATGATCGTGAGCACCGGCCCCCGTTTGACCATCACCGTGCCGATGATGCAGGGCGCGGCCGGAAAGCGCAGCACCAGAATCGTCGACGTCGAGCGCGAACACGTGTTCAGCGTGCTCGAGAGCACGAGCTGGCGCATCCGCGGATCCGGCGGCGCCGCGGAACGGCTGGGACTCCGCCCTACCACGCTCGAGACGCGCATGGCCAAGCTGGGACTGGTTCGACCCAAGCACGCCTGAATTCAGCGCCCGAGAGTGAGGACGCGCGAATTGCGCGCGGTCGCGCGGCCGGCTTCAGATCTCAGGTCTCGGCCCGCGTGCCTGGGGCGTGCTACGCTGTCTGCGGATTCAGTGCTTTCGCCGCCCGTTCCTCTCGTGTCAGTCCACACGGCCGCGCCCGGTGCCAGATCCAGCCGCGTCGCAATCGTCGGTGGGGCCCTCGTCGCGCTTTTCGCGTTCCGACTCCTGTACGGCCTGTCGAGCGAGTTCTTCTTCGAAGACGAAACCCAGATCTTCCTGATGGGTCTGCGCTGGTACGCCACCGGAGAGTGGCCCTACTTCGGACCGGACGTCGTCTGGACGGAGAGCGAGATTCCGGGCGCGTTGCAGCCGCTCCTCGTCGGCGCACCTCTTCACATCGCACCGATCCCGGAAGCGCCGTTCGTGTTCCTCAATCTCCTCTCTTTCTCGGCGCTCGCGGCGTTCGCCTGGTATGTCACCTTACGCCTTCCGGGGCTGCCCCGATGGCTGGTCTGGGGCTGGCTGATGACCTTGCCGTGGACGCTCGACTACTCCACGCACGTCATCAACCCTTCGTACGTGCTCGCGCCGGCTCTCGTCTTCTTCATCGGGTTCTTCGAGGCCATGCCGATGTTCCGCCTCGGAACGATTCGCGAGCCGACGGCGTTCGTGATGATGGGCGCAGCCATTGGCTGGGTGATGCAAGTCCACCTGTCGTGGCCCTTGCTGCTGCCGTACATCGCGCTGGCGTGGCTGGCGGGGTGGCGGCACGGCGTGCGCGCGGTCGCGGCAAACACGGGAGCCTTCGCGGTCGGCCTGCTCCTGTTCGGGTCGTTCCTGATTCCAACCTTCCTGGTCTACGGCATGGGCGGCGGCTCGGGCGGCACGCTGCGCAACCTGCGTCCGCACTGGGTGAGCCCCTACGTCGCGCTGTCGACCCTGGCACGGCTCTTCTCGTTCGCGAGCCTCGAGATCTGGCGCTTCATCGCGACAGACGACGGGAAGCGGATCATGTTCATGGTGCGGAACCCGTGGATGACGCCGCTGGCCGCGGTGTGCTGGGCGGCGGGGATCTGGCAGCCCATCTGGATGCTCGGGCAGTGGTTCAGAAGCGCGTCACCGCTCTCGGACTGGCGGGCCATCAAGTGGCTCGTCGCAGCAACCGTCGCGCTCGTGTACGCGAGCTACTGGTTCGTCCTCGAACCGCCGCAGGCGCACGCCTTCTACGTTGTGGCGCCCGTGGGATTCATGTTTGCGGCGTACTGCTGGACGTTCGTCGACTCGCCAAAGTGGCGCCGCATCGCGGCCATCCTGCTGACGACCAACGTGGTGTTTCACGTCGGTCAGGCCTGGATTCAGGCGCCCGAAAAGTCTCTGTTTCGCAACCGCGAGGTGGCGGCGGCGGCGATTCGCCTGAAGCAACCGGAGATGTTCGGCCATCGCCGCCCCTTCGCCATCGCGGCGGGCCCGCCTGCGCTCCAGGATCCGTCGAGGCCCTATGACGTGCGGCAGGACATCCAGCTCTCGAACACGAACCTCGACCGGGGCACCGGCGGCGTCGTGCTGTGGACCTTCACGCTGCGCAACAACAACCCGCGGGTCGCATACCGCGATGTCTTCTATCAGACGCACTACCGCGACGAAAGCGGGCAAGTCGTAGAGGAGCGCCACGACCGCATCAAGGACATCTTTCAGCCAGGCGACGTGGCCACGCTGGAAGTGAACGACGGGCTGTTCACCGCGCCGTTCGCTTCCGCGACAATCGACATCCTCGGAGGCGACGCGCTGCTGCCGCTCGTCGAGGCCGCTGGTTCACAATAGGGATGCTCAGTTAACCTCATCTTTCCTGGCTCCCTCGATTAACGCTATTGGACCAAGGGCTACTCGGCAGCCTGCTGAGAGCTCTCGAGATCCTTCTCGAGGAAGTAGTTCAGGAACGTGCGAATCACCGCGATCGCGCCCAGCTCGCCGATGTCCTGCCACGTGGGAGAGATGACGCTGCTGATGATATCCGCGGCCAGCTCGAACTCGAGGCCAAGCAGCAGCCACATCCCGAAGCGCCGCCAAATCGCCTTGCGCTCGCCGTGCGTGGCCCCCGGGGGGAGGATAACCGAGAGGAGCCTGATGAAGGCCTCGGCCGACCCGAAGGTGACGACGAGCACGGCTGCCATCTCGACCAGCTGACCGCAGACGCGCGCGACCTGAACGAAGATGTCCTCCACGTCGACGGTCAGGCCGCGGCTGGCCGGACGATGCAGCGGAACCCGACGTGGCACGTCGAGGTGTCGACCGGTTCCGGGAAGCGGGCAGCTGGCCGGTACCGCCGACAGTAATTCGGCGCGCACAGATGCGAGCCGCCCTTCAGCACCTTGCGCGGGATCCTGATTGCAGGCTGGCAGGCGTCATAGCTGTCCTCCTCGCGAGGACCGCGTGGATTTCTCGGAATGCAGCACGCTTTGACTTCTTCGGCCGGATGCTTCGGCTCATACCAGTCGGTCGTCCACTCCCAGACGTTGCCGATCATGTCGCAGAGGTCGTACCCGTTCGGAGGGAACGCGCCCACCGGCGACGTCTGTGCGTAGCCATCCTTGGCAAGCTGCTGCCAGGGAAACTCTCCCTGCCAGGTGTTCGCGAGGTACCGGCCCTCGGGGATGAACTCGTCGCCCCACGCGTAGGCGGCGCCGTCGAGGCCGCCGCGGGCCGCGAACTCCCACTCCGCCTCTGTCGGCAACGCCTTGCCTTCCCAGGCGGCGAACGCCTCTGCATCGCCAAATGTCACGTGCACGACGGGGTGCTGTTCGAGCCCGGCGATGGAGCTGTCTGGTCCATGCGGCCGCTGCCAGTAGGCGGCCTTTGTCCACTTCCACCAGTTCGTGAAGTCGCGCCGATCGACCGGTCCCGAGGGCTGCACGAAGACCAGCGAACCGGCAAAGAGCATCTCGGGCAGCGCCCCCGGATAGTCCGCCGGATTGGGCGGTATTTCGGCGAACGTGCAGTGGCCCGTCTCGGCCACGAACCGCGCGAAGCGTTCGTTGGTCACCGGATACTGATCCATCCAGAAGCCGTCGACGGACACCTTGTGGACCGGTCGCTCTTCCGGATAGTGTTTGTCCGACCCCATGCGGTACGTCCCGCCCGGGATCCAGACCATGCCGGGAAAAGGCGCGTCGCTGCGAGGAACGTCCGTGCTCGTGCCGGTTGACGCCGTACGCGTGCTCATCTCGATTGACCTCGTGAGCGCTTTATAACCTATGTGAGGGGGGCTGCTACACCGCCGAGTGTCGCAGGACCCACCTGAGTGGTCGCGCAGGCGTCCGATCAGCTTATCCGCGCGAACGGTGTACGTCCAGAATCGTCGAACCGATCAACGGTGCCGTTAAGAATGGCACTCACGCCACAGGTGTAAAATGCCCGCTCGCCAAGGCGGCACTGTGAACGAAGCGGCCGACGACATAGCGATCTCCTTGATTCGGGGCGGGAGCTTCTACTGGGTCCAGGAAAAATTCCGGCTGATTCGCCCCGGCGCGTGGGATCTGCAGAGGCGGTTGCCCTTTGCTGTGGCGATCACGTGGCTGCCGCTGCTCGTGCTTGCATTCACGTACGGCGGACTCGAGCATCTTCGTGCGGTGCTCGTGGACTACCGCGTCTACGCCCGCGTGTTCGTCGGTCACGCGATGTTCCTGGGACTCGTGACGGTCGCCCTGTGGAAGTGGGCCATCTGGGTCTACGTTCTTCACCAGATCTCCCGACTGAACCTGCAACTCGATGCGACCAATGGTGATCGGACTGGCGGACTCGGCTTCCTCGGCGACGTGCCGCGGGCGTTTTCGCCGCTGGTGCTGGCGATCTCCGCCGTGATCGGCGGCACCTGGCGGGCGCAGGTGCTCGCGGGTCAACAGACTCTGGATTTCCTGAAATGGCCGGCAGCGTTTCTCGTCGTGTTGGTTCTCCTGATCTTCTTGCTGCCCCTGGGCTTGTTCACGCCCATGCTCGTTCGTGAGAAGCGCGAGGGAAACCTCAAGTACGGATCACTTCGGCATCTTCACTCTCTCCAGTTCCGGCGCAAGTGGCTCGGGAACCGCAGCGAACACGTCGGCGAGCTGCTCGGGAATCCTGACGTCAGCTCGCTCGCCGATCTGTCCGCCGCGTTCGAGAACGTCGACGACATGATCGCCTATCCCTTCCGAAGGAGCGCCGTCCTCGCACTGCTCGCGGCGCTGGCGCTGCCCATGCTTCCGGTGGTCATCACGCAGATCCCGTTCAAGGATCTGATCAGGAACCTGTTTTCGGCGATGCACTGACCTTTACGCGACGGGTTATTGCGCGCTCAACCTGCCGATGTTGTCGTTGGCCGCGGCCATCGTCTGGTCGATCGCCGTATAGAGCTCTCTTGCCTGGGCGTTGAGCTTCTCACCATCGGGTTTCAGGTTCGCCACGGCGCTCGGGTTGAGGTCATGGCCGAGAAACGTCACCTGATCCTGAAGGGTCTTCATGAACGGTGTGTAGAGAGCGGACGCGTTCTGGCCCGTCAATCGAATCGTCGAGAATCGGTCCTTCGCCGTCGTCAGGCGCAGCTGGCTGCGCTGGCGGAGATCGGGATCCTGTATCGCCGCCGTCGATCCCTCCCAGCTCTTGAACAGCTTGTCGGCCTCGGCGTTCATCTCCCCGGCTCGCTTCGAGACGTCCGCTCGCCTCTTGTCAGCGTTCTCCATCTCCTTCTGCAGCTTTTTATAGGCGTCCTGACGATCCTTGACATCGGGCGAAAGAACCGTGTTGTAGGCGGCCATCGTTTTCTCGAGCTGCAGCTTGGTGTCGTTAATCGACTTGACGCTCGTATTGGCGCTCTTGATGAGCTCTTGAATCTGTTTGACACCTGTCTCCTGGGCCGAGCTGACAAGTGCCGTGCCGAGCACGATTGCAGAAACGCCAGAAACCATCCGGGCAAAAGACCAACATTTATTCATGAGTCGCGTCCTTTCTTTCTCTGGCGGGAACTCCGACCCGACAGGGCTTGCCTGCCGATCAAAAGCAGCCGCAATGCCATGTGAGGCCACGTCGCTGAAGGACGCTAAGCTCTTGAAACCGTAAAGCATGCGACGAGGGGTGCTCGGAGAGTGCCAATCTGCACTCTCCGGCATATCGGAGTACCTCCGGAACAGATTTCACGATCTGCCGGAGAACGATCGTCGTTGCGCCGGCGTCATCGCGGCGCCGTGTCGAACGGTGGACCCGCGAACGGTCCTGCCATGGTGTACGCCGGCGCCGGGACGGGGTAGCCCGCGGCTCCGAACGTTTCGCGGATGAGCCGGTTCGTGTCGAAGTACACCTGCCAGTAGTGCTGGTTGCTGCAGTAGGGGCGCACGCAAAGCTGTGGGCCGGCGGGCGTGAACTGCAGGACATCGACGTCCGGGGCCGGCGTCGCGAGGACGTTCGGCACACGCGACAATCGCTCCTTGAGCAGCCGGATCGCGTCGCGATGATCGACGGCGTTGCTGATCGTCACGGTCAAATCGACCCGCCGATACGGGTTGGCTGAGAAGTTCTGAATGGTCTCGGAAAAGATCTTGTTGTTGCCGACGATGTTGAGCACGTTGTCTGGCGTGTTGATGGTGGTCCCGAACAGTCCGATCGCCTCGACCGTTCCGGTCACGCCTGCCACGGCGACGAAGTCGCCAACCTTGAACGGGCGCAGGAACACCAGAAACGCGCCCGCCGCGAAGTTGGCCAGCAGGCCGCCCCACGCGACGCCGATGGCCACGCCGCCTGCCGCGAGCAGCGCCGCGAACGTGGTGGTTTCCACGCCGAAGAACCCGAGGAGGGCCACGACGAGCGCGATGTTCAACAGAATCGACAGCGCGGTCTGCATGTAGCGAGCGATGGTCACGTCGAACTTCTGCTGTGCGAGCGTCCGGCCCAGCATCCTGAGCGCGAACGAGATCAGCCACCGCCCGACGAGCCAGAGAACGAGGGCCCCGGCAACTTTCCAGGCGACGGCCACCAGCGTGACGCTCGCGCTTTGAATCAGCGTGTTGACATCCATGACGCTCCTCCGTAAACGTGATGTTACGTCTCGTGCAGCTCGTTCTCAACGCCAGATGAAGCTCACCCGTGGCGAGACGACCCCACACGAGCGCCCGTGTTCACGATACACTTCCGGAAAAATCGTGGGCCAGTGACCTTGGCCCGTGAATCCACTTGACCACCCTTGAAAGCGAGGCGATATCGCTGATGGCGTCGACGTCGACCGGCCGACCGTTTGATCAATCAAGATCGGAGGCATTTGCCGAGAGTCTACTCCAGCACCTCAATCATGCCGCCCTCTGCCTGATGGCGTCGATCGGCCATCGAACCGGCCTGTTCGACGTCATGCGGGATCTCCCCCCGTCCACCTCGCCGGACATCGCGCGCCTGGCCAACCTCGACGAGCGATACGTGCGTGAATGGCTTGGCGCGATGGTCACGGCCGGCGTGATCGAGGTCGATGCGACGAGCACCCTGTACTCGCTGCCCCCGGAGCACGCGGCGATGCTGACCCGCGCCGCCGGTCCGGACAACCTCGCGATGCTCACCCAGCTCGTCGGCATGCTGGGCAGCGTCGAAGACGACATCGTGACCTGTTTCCGAGAAGGAGGCGGCGTTCCATATGACCGGTTCGCCCGCTTCCATGCCGTGATGGCGGAAGACGAAGGCGTCGTTTCGGCGCTCGAGCCCCGCGTACTCCCGCTCGTGCCAGGGCTGGCCGATCGACTCTCGCAAGGCATTCGCGTTCTCGACGTCGGCTGCGGCTCGGGACGGGCCATGAATCGCCTGGCCGCGCGTTACCCGAACAGCCAGTTCACGGGGATGGATCTGTCGCAGGAAGCGATTCTGGCGGCGCGATCCGAATCGCAGGCGAAGAACCTTCACAACGTGGAGTTCATCGCGCGCGATCTCACCGACTTCAACCAGACCGCCGAGTCCGACTCTTACGATCTCATCACGACATTCGACGCGATTCACGATCAGGCCCGGCCCTTGAATGTGCTCGAGGGCATTCACCGTTCGCTTCGTCCAGACGGCGTGTATCTGATGCAGGAAATCAAGGCTGCGAGCCAGGTGCACGGCAACATCGGCCATCCTCTGGGCACGTTTCTCTATACCGTTTCGGCGATGCACTGCATGACGGTGTCGCTCGCGCAGGGCGGTGAGGGCCTCGGCGCGATGTGGGGAGAGGAAACAACCCGAGAGTACCTGACGCGGGCTGGCTTCCGCTCCGTGGAGAAGCACGAGCTGCCGCACGACGTGATGAACAACTGGTACATCGTCAGAAAATAACGCCTGCCGGGCGGCCCGCTCTCGCCCCGCAGGGGCGTCCGATTCCCGGCCAGTCTCCTCCCTCCCGACCGGTTCACCGGGGTCGGCACTCTGGGGATACCGTAAGAGTCGGCGATCCTGTCGTCTCCCAGATGGGCTACACTCTTCCCCAAGAGAACCTGTTCCCCCGAAGGCCGAAGATTCAGAGGAGGAAGCGTATGCCGCGTATTCTGTGGCTCGCCCTGCTTGTCATCAGCTCCGTATCGGCCGCACCGGTTCTGCACTCCTTCCAGGAGCCCGAGTCGCGCCCAGCCGCAGCGGCGCCGGCGTCCAAACCGACGACGGCCAAGGTGTGGATCGGCCGCAACGCGGAGTACGAAGAATTTCTTCGCACGGCGGACATCGAAAAGACCGAGACGATGACGGTCGG
>Ga0247825_10000021_pt1 | contig 91607 bp, 86 predicted proteins | sample 13C_Vanillin_Day_FD_194413 | JGI IMG/M metagenome (GOLD analysis project Ga0247825, IMG submission 194413) | Soil microbial communities from agricultural site in Penn Yan, New York, United States - 13C_Vanillin_Day48 | ecosystem: Environmental > Terrestrial > Soil > Agricultural land | place...
ACAACGGCGAGAGCATCACCGGCGGACGGACGACCGCCGGCAGTTGCAACGCGGCTCGAGACAGTCGTTCCTGCACCATCTGCCGCGCCACCATCACATCGCTCGCGGGATCGAGAATCAGGACAACCTGAGAAAGGCCGAGGACCGATTTCGAACGAATGGTATCCAGGCCCGGAATCCCATTGAGGGCCGCTTCCAGCGGAACGGTCACCAGCGATTCGACCTCGTTAGTGGAGAGGCCGGGCGCTTCGGTCTGGACTTCGACCAGGGGCGGCGCAAACTCGGGAAAGACGTCGAGCGGCGTGCTGGGGAGCGTCCGCGCGGCGCTGACAACCAGCAGCGCCCCCAGCGCAATGACCACGATCCGGTTCCGGAGCGAGACATTCACGAGCCAGCGCATGATGTCTAGTGCCCCGCGCCGAACTCGGTGCCAAACAGCTCGGCCGCGCCGGTCGTGACCACCTTCACGCCTTCGGTGACCCCGCGGCTGACGACCGCCCGATCGCCGGCATGGCGGGCGATCTCGATGCGGCGTCTCGCATAGGTGTTGCCGCCCAGGTCTTCGTACACCCACGTGGCGCCGTGGATGTCGTACAACACGGCGGCTTCGGGCACGACGAGGCCTCTCTCCGTGCTCTTGAGCGGCAGCTCGACCAGCACTCGCTCACCGGGGCGCAGCGGGGTCTGCCCCTCCGGCAAGGCGTAGTGCAGCTCAACTGAGGCCGACGACGGATCCCCTCGAAGCGGCGCGATCGCCGGAGTCGCCCGCCTGGGCGTCTCCGTTTCGCGCAGTCTCGTCACTGTAACCGCCTGGGTCTGGTCGATCGCCGTCACGTCCCCGGCATAGACATCGACCCGAACCCACAGCCTGTCCACCTGCGCGATCTCGAGCAGACTAGCGGACGCCGCCACGGTTTGCCCGGGCACGGCCGAGACGCGCTGGACGATGCCGTCGAACGGTGCGGACACGACCAGTTCGCCCTGCTCACCGACGGGATTCCGCGCGACGCCCCTGAGCCGGTCGCGGGCCGCGGTCAATTCTGCGACGGTAACCTGGTGCTGCGACCGCGCCTCCTCGACGCTCCGCACGCTCGCGGCGCCGTCTTTGAGCAGTTGCTCGAGGCGTTGCAGGCGCTGCCGGGCGGCCAACTCCTCCGCTTCTGCGGACGTCACGGCTCGCTGCGCTTCGATACGCTGGTCGCGCTCCGCCGACACCAATGGAGCAATGGTCATCAGGCGGTCGCCTCGACGCACCCGTACCCCCGGCCGCGGCCCGGCCTCCCCCGTCAGGGTACCGGCCACCGGGGCCGTGACGATCACGCTGCGGCCTTCCGGAACGACCACTTCGCCGCCGAGCGTCCGCGTGGCCGCTGCAATGTCCGAGGTCACGGCCACGGTCTCGATCCCGAGCCGCTTGATCGCCTCAGCGGTCAGTGTGATCCGCGAAAGGTCGGCCTCGGTGCGCGGGTTTTGAATGGTTGCAGGCGGTTCGTGAGCCGCGCCGGGCGGTGCGCTCGATCCACCCGAGCACCCAGCCACCAGGATGGCAACGAGAACGCCGTAGAAAAACGAACGCATAAAAGTCCTCATCGCGGTTGACAGGCACGGCCGATGCTGCGTTCGAGCGCGATGGTCGCCCGGCGCACGTCGGCCTCGGCGTCGAGCAATCGGGTGCGGCCATCGACGAGGCGGCGGTTGACGTCGAGCAACGCCAGCAACGGAATCTCGCCGGCCTGGTAGGCGCTCTCCGCCTGACGCTGTTCGGTCTCGAGAGACGGGATGATTTCGTCCCGCCAGGCGGCGATGACCTGCTCGGCTTGACGAACTCTGACCAACGCCGACCTCACATCAGCGACGACCTGTGTCCTGCGAGCCAGGTACTGACGGCTTGCCTGCTCAATCTCGGCGTCAGCCCGACTGATGGCGCCCTGATTCCTGAAGAAGATTGGCACATCCACGGTCACACCCGGACCCGCGTTCGCGACAGCGCCAGTCCCATTGCCGTCCAGGATGCCGATGAGTGTCACGACCCGTGAACGCTCCCAGCTTGCCCGCTGGGCGGCCGTCTCGATGCCGAATTCCGCCGCGCGCAGATCAGGCCGTGAGGCTAGCGCCTCTTCGAGTTGCGCCTCCTCCGGACCGCACGCTGAGGCATCGACCAGGGGGCCCGGAACGACCCGCACCTGATCGGGAGGCGAGTCCAAGCCCAACAGCGCAGCCAACGTCAATCGGGCCAAGTCGCGATCGTGCTCGGCAGCCACGCGTGCGACCTGCACGCGCGCCGCGTCGCTACGCGCCGCCCGCGCCTCGAGCTCGCTGATGTCCCCGGCCCGCAGGCGGGCGTCACTGATCTGCGCGAGCCTCTGCACCAGGTCGGCATTCTCAATCGTCAGCTGCAGCCGTTGATCGGAGATCACCGCGTCGCTATGAAGCGACTTGGCTTGCGCGACAAGCGTCAGCGCGTCCCAGACAAGCCGTTCGCCGACCGTCTGCGCATTCAACTGGGCCGCCGCGACACGCCTGGGACGCTGCCAGAGCGCATCGAACGGGAACTGCAACGTCCATTCGAGCTGCTTGGGACCGAGCGGAAACAGCAACGAGAAGATCGGGTTGCGCAAGAGCCCCGCTTCGACGACATCGGCCCGCGCCAGCCCGAGATCGGCGAGCGTCACTTGAAATGACGGGCTGTTCCACAGCGCAATCGCGACCGCTTCCTGTGACGTCAAGCCGTCGTCGATGACCAAGTTTGGGGGGAGGGGTTCGGTGCCCTCAACGCGAATACCGCTCAGGCCGCGACTGCGTATTGCCGCATCCACCGTGCCGCGGTCAGGAGCTCGCCCCGTGGTGGCACACGCGGCCGTACCGATCGCGAAGGTCATCACGGCTGCCGCGCGCAGCCACCAGCGACATGTGATCTTGCTCATAGGAGGCCCACAGGCAGGCTGGTCCGCCGATCAGCCAGCGAGATTGCGCGCCAATCGTCGCCTCGTACGGCGTCGCGACTCACCATATGACAGTCAGCCCGACTCCACCGACGGTGGTGACAGGCTGGACCAAGATACGAGATCGGGGCGCGCCGCAGCCGGGGAGTCCGTGGGGGTCTGCGCGGTAGCGGGGCGACACACACCGAAGAATAACAACAAGACGATGAAGGGTCGAACATCCGAGCCACCATCCGCGAATCATCGCAGCGGCCAAATGAACGGTCGATGACGGAGGTCAGGAAGCCGGCAAGGTGACAGCGAAGCAGGTGCCACTTGGTCCGGTGGATTCGAGCGCGAGCGTGCCGCCGTGCGCCTCCGCGACCCAAAGGGCGATGGGAAGGCCCAGTCCCGCGCCCTGTGACCGGTTATCGAAGCGGACGAAACGCTCGAACACCCGCGCCTGATTCCCTGGAGCGATTCCCTCACCATCGTCCGTAATACGGATGCCGATGTGTGTCGAATCGTGGCTGACCGTGGCTGTGACCATGCCACCGGGCTGGGCATGCCGAATCGCGTTGTCGAGCAGGTTTCCGACCATTCGTTTGAGCAGCGTCGTATCCCCGGAGAACATCACCTCCGCATCGCCACGCGTTCGAATCGTCACGTGGCGCTCATTCGCCAGCACTTGTAATGCTCGCGCGGACTCAGCGACAAGGTCGTCGATGTAGAGAGGCTCGCGGACGAGCGGAATGCCCTGAGCTTCCGCGCGCGACAGGAGAAACATGGCATCCACCAGATGCTTCAGCCGCCCGGACTGCTCTTCGACGATAGCGATGGACTCCCGATATTCATGCTCCGGCCGAGCCGGCTGCGAGAGCGTCACCTGGGCTGTCGTGCGGACGACGGACACCGGTGTTCGGAGTTCGTGTGAGGCATCGGCCATGAACTGGCGCTGGCTGTGAAGCGCCGTGGCCAGCCGATCGAGCACGGCATTGAAGGCCCGCGCCAGGCGACCCAGTTCGTCGGCATGCGGCGTCTGCAGGCGTCCTGACGGATCGCGCTCCGTAATCAGGGCCGCTTGCGCGGCTAGATCCGTCAAAGGTCGGAGCGACTGGCGCGCCACAATCCACCCTCCGACGCCAGCGACGACAAGCGCGATCACCACGCCGGCGGTGAGAGCCGCCAAGAGTTCACGATGCTCCGCCTCGATGCCGTCGAGTGGTGCCATCACGCCGGCGACGTACTGATGTCCCTGGTACGTGACCGGTCGGCTCAATGCTCGTAGCCGCGCAGTACCGGCCGTCACCGTTCCAAGGCTGCGGTCCGTGAGTGAGGGCTGCCACATATCTTCGAGCGGTCGCCCCCACACCTCGAGTACCTCGCCATTCGGGCGGAGCAACAACAACGTGCGATCTGGTGCGACAACTTCGATGCTGGCCTCGTCCGCCGCGCCGATGAGATCAAGTCCTTCGCCGAACTCTGTCCGCATGACCCCCTCGAGCGTGAGCATGAGGCGATCCAGTTCACCGTCGAGACGTTCGTACGCCAGGCGCTCCTGCACGATGGCGACTGCGATCGCGCCCGTGACGAGCACCACCACCATCACGAAGCTGTACCAGACCGTCAGACGAGACCGGATCGACCACGTCATCAGCGTTCGCGTCCGGGCACGTCGGCGGCCAGCATGTAGCCTTCGCCTCGGCGGGTCACGATGACGGAAGGGCGCCCGGGCTCGTCGACCTTCCGCCTCAGTCGCTGCACGCACACGTCGATCACGTTTGACATGGCTTCAAACGCGGCATCCCACACGTGTTCCGCGATGTCGCCGCGGCTCACAACCTCGTTGGCATGCAGGATCAGATGCTCCAGCAAGGCGTACTCACGCGCGGTCAACGTCAGTGGCTCCCCCCGACGGCGCGCGCGGCGGGCACGCGTATCCAGTTCGAGGATGCCGGCGCGAAGAATGGAAGGTGTTGGGGGTCGCCGGCCTCGACGTATGATGGCGCGGAGGCGCGCCAGGAGTTCGCCAAAATCGAAGGGCTTCGTGAGATAGTCGTCCGACCCGCTGTCCAACCCGGCGATTCGCGCCTCCACCGCGTCTCGCGCGGTCAACATCAACACCGGAACCGCTGATCCTTCCTGTCGAATCGCTCGGCACACCTCGAGGCCGTCCTGCAGCGGCAGCACGACATCGAGCACGATAGCGTCGTATTCGGTGATGGCCGCCTGGTAGACCGCACGTTTGCCATCGCCAACGACGTCGACGGCGTACGCCTGCTCGCGAAGGCCCTTCGCCAGGACTTGCGCCGCATGCGGCTCGTCTTCAACAAGGAGGATGCGCATAGCCCTCGTTCCTATCTAAGCGTGTGGCGGGCGCTCGATCATGTCAATGCACGGATGATCGTGCGGGAGACCACATGAACGCGCGATGATAGCAGCTCCTGCCGTGACAGTGGCGACGCTGGCAACGATAACTGTCGATCGCTGCGTGAGCCAGACGGACAGGACGGAAGCGGGCGCACAAGACGCTCGGCGACGAACCGCCCCAGGCCGTCCCGGGGGCTGTACGTCATCTACGGATCATGTTCGGTTTGACATCATCGACCGATGCGCGAGACTCGGCCGATTCTGTCTCCCTCAGCCGTCCGGCTCTTTCGCCTAGTTTCGACAGCACTTGAAAGCGTGGCCCGGCAGCCTCCTTGGGCTCTGGCGAGGCGGAGCACTTTGTCCCGCAGCTCCTCGCGGGCACTCTGTCACTAGGTTGTTCAATTTGCGGTTTCTCCTGGTGAGCACCGATTACGCCGATTTTCTGACGTGGCTCTACGCCCAGAATCCCGGCCTCGAGACCAGCTCTTATGCGGATCAGGCACGTGCGCGTGCGCAGAGCCTGTTCAGCCTAGCAGACTTCTATTCCAGAAACCTGCGACGGCTCGGGCATGAAGCGTGGGACGTTGATGTCAACAACGAACACATGCAGAAGGCCTGGGCGCGCGAGCACGGGGTCAAGGTGCGTGACACACGTCTGGGCTACCGCTTGAGACGCGGACTGGTTCCTTGGATCTCACGAATCAAAGTCGATTGGCAGTACGAGATCCTTGCGGCCCAAATCCGGGATTACAAGCCGGATGTGATCATCAATCACGCAACCGAGATCAGCGGGAACTTCCTTCGCGAGCAACTGCGATCGGAGACCCGGCTCCTGGTAGGAAGCTTCGCATCACTGTTGCCACAAGGGTTTCAGGTCAAGGCCTACGATCTCGTACTATCCTGCGTCGACAACTTCGTCGAGTACTTTCGACACGAAGGCGCCAAGAGCGAGCGCCTCCGATTCGCCTTCGAACCAGTCGTTCTGGAACGACTCGGTCAGATGGAACGTTCCATTCCGGTGTCATTCGTCGGCAACCTCTATACGGGTCACGGTTCCAGACGAGAGTGGCTGGAACAGGTCGTCAGGCAGACTCCATTACGAGCGTGGGGGGGATGGACCGACCTCGCTAACGACTCGCCCCTGAAACGCTGCTACGAGGGTCCCGCGTGGGGAGTGAGGATGTACGAAGTGCTGCACCAGTCACGGACGACGCTGAACCATCATGTCGACGTCGCCGACGCTTACGCGGGGAACCTCCGCTTGTTCGACGCGACCGGTGTCGGCACCCTTCTGATCTCGGACTGGAAGAAGAACCTGCCCGAAATGTTCGTCCCGGGCAAAGAGATCGTGGTCTACCGCAGCCCGCAAGAGTGCGTCGACATGATCCATTACTACCTTTCACATGAGGCGGAACGGGCCGCCATCGCCACGGCCGGCCAGCAGCGAACACTGCGTGAGCACAACTACTTCAATCGAATGCAGGAGCTCGTGAACATCGTCAGGAAGTACCTTTGACTACGCACTGCTCGCTGTCATGGTAAGGTCACTTTGGCTTCGAGATACTTCACCCATGGTCGCGCCTCGCTCGGCTGCCACTGCGGTCACAGCCAGCTCCACACAATTCCGCGTGCTCGCGCCGAGAGTTCTTCAATGCGGAGGATTTGTTCGTTCATCCGTCCGGGTTTCACAGCGGTTACGGTGACGGAGTCGTGTAAGTGGTCGAGGTGTCCACCGTGAATTGTCGGTAGCCGGAAAACTCCGACACGCCGCGAAGCCGCCGCCGCTGCAACAGCAGCACCCGCGCGCTGGCGGTCCAGGTCACCCGCTCGGGCAGCCAGACCTCGTCGTTCACTTTGCGCCGCTGGAAGGTGGCGACGGTGCCCTTGTGCACCCGAGCCAGCAGTCCGAGTCCGAACGAGAGATTGTCGACAGCCTCGATTTCAACGCGGACCAGCTCGTAGTCCGATTCGCTGATCCAGGCACGGGCCTTGAAATGCCGCATGACCTTCCCGTCATCGGTCTGCGGCTTCACCCCATCCCTGGGCGTCAGCGTGGCGACGATCGTGTCGTGGCCCTCGATGGTTTCGCGCAAGACCAATTGAATGTCGTAAATGCGAAACAGGTCGTCGATAGCCTCGCGGTACTCGCGCCGTTCCTTGTCACGCTTCCGCGCTTCGTTTTGACGCTCGGCGTCGATCGAGATCCTGCTGGCATAAGACTCGACCTCCTTCTGACGATCGCGGTCCCGCTCCGCCAGCTTGTGCGGGGGCACGGGCGTGCCATCTTCTTCGATCAGCCGGCGATAGCGGTCTTGCCCCGGGAGCCCCGGGTAGACCTCGAACACTTTCACCGACTCGTCCTTCGTGCGACCCGACCCGTCCAGCTTCTGCTCGGTGCGCCTCTCGATGAACATGAAGTTGTTCTGTCGCTCCTCGTCAGTGGCGAGGCGCGCCTTCACCTGGGCGGCGAACGTCTCGTAATCGGGGAGCGGCCGGTCCTGCGCAGAGGCGGTTGTCAGAAAGAGAACAAGCGGGGCGAACGCAATCGCGCGCATACCCAATTATCGCATCATGGAACCGTCAGCCCGGACCGGGGGCTGGCTCAGGTGACGGTGAAGCCGCGGCACTGCACATGGCTTCAAGACGTTCATCGTCTCCGGCGGCGACACCGGGTTCATGCGACCATGGATGGAGCGGCCTACGGGTCCCGCTGTAGCAGGCGGCCAGCAGCCGCTGCAGGCTCAAGTATGAGCTGCGTGATGGCAGACCGATCATCCTGAAGTTGCCGGGGCCGGAGCTCGTTGACGACGGCCCCGGGCAAACCCGTGGGGTATCGCGCAGATGACAACGCCGATGCGGACTCGGATGGGCGTACGATCGTGGATCGCACGTCCGGCAAGCTCGAGCGCGGGCGGGACAAGGCAGCCGCCCGTGGCGTCCCATTGAGACCTCTGATTCCGATGCCGTCGACTACGGCAGAGGGTCGGTGGGACTCGTGTTCAGGTTCTGACGTCCGCTACTCGTTGGGCCGATCGAGAAACATGGATGTCACCCTGCGCTGTTATCTGCTGACGCCGCTGTTCGTCGTCCTTGCGTCAGGGATGGCGGCTGGCCAGGACCGGTCCCAGCGCGTGGAAGTATTCGCAGGCGCTGGAGTATCTCGCGTGGGTGGTGACGAAGGCTCGCTTGGACATGGGGCCTGCCTGGTCGCGGGATTCGGTTTCCGTTTCGCAGCCAGAGCCTCGGTCGAGGTGGACTGATGAGGGCGCAACACGAACGGAACATTGCTGGCGGCCCGCTTGAGGGAACCGCCACCGGTGTATTCGGGGATGTTGTCTATCGCTTCGCGGAGGGGCGGACGCAGGTGTTCGTTATGGGGAGCGCGGGTCTCCTGAGTTCCAGAACGACCCACACCTACTCGCCGGCCGGTGGCACGGCCATCACCTTCAGGTCAGAGGGCGACAACTTCGCGTGGGGCGCGGGAGCAGGAGTGAAGATATTCCTGAAACCGCAACTCTCGCTACGACCACAGTTCCGCATGGTCTTTAGCGAGGCGACTGGGGTGATGGGGCTGGCCGCGGCGTCGGTGGCGATGGGTTATCACTGGTAGGAAGGCCACGTCCTGAAGCTGTGGTGTCAAGTCGACGCAAGAAAACGGACCGGTGCGCTGACGAACGGTATGACGATTCTGATCGCGGTTGTCACTGGAGTGGTGGTGCTGCTGGCAGGCAACATCATAGCCGGACTGGGCGCACGACAGCTGACTCAGGGAACGGCCGTGCCGTGGGCGATTCTGCCGATGACGTTGTACCTCTGGGCGTACTGGCAGTTCATCAGCGGCGCGTGGGGTGCAGCCATCGGCGGTGCGAGTCGTCGTGCAAACCTCCGAGCAAACAGACTTCCGTCAGGGCTGTGGCTTCCGTCACTGGCGGCAGGGGTTGTGGGGTTCGCCACCCTTCTCGCGCTTCTGTCTGTCGCCGCTCGCCTCGTGCAACTTCCCGCCTCGACGCCGATCATCACGCCGCCTCAGATGCCCGTGGTGACCGTCGTTCTGCTTCTGACCATGCAATCGATCGTCGCAGGCGTGACGGAAGAGGCGGCGTTTCGCGGGTACATGCAGAGCATGGTCGAGCGGCGGCACGGCATCCTGATTGCCATCCCTGTCAACGGCATCGTCTTTGGCCTGCTGCACTTCGGCAATCACCCCCGTGACGTGCTACTCATGCTCCCGTACTATGTCGCCGTGTCGGCCGTCTATAGCGGGCTGACGTGGGCTGGAGACTCGATTCTGCCAGCCCTGGTGCTGCACTCGGCGGGTGACGTCGTCGTGCTCACTCGGTGGTGGGCTACGGGCCGACCCGAATGGCAGCTCACGGCCACAGCGCCGCGGCTCGTGTGGGAGCGCGGCATTGACGCACCGTTTGTCTTCAGCGCGATCATTTTCGTGGTGCTCGCCCTGGTGACCATCCTGGCATACCGAAGGGTGCGTGCCTTGCGGGTGACTACGCAGACTTCTCAATTACTGACTATCGCCTCGGCCTGACACGCGCTTCCAGCGCTGCATCACAGGCCCTGTCCGTTTCTCTGACGTTCGAGGACTCGGTTGCCGGACCCTCCGCGTCCGGCTATGCTGAGCCCAAACCTATGATGCCGATCGAACAGATCTCACAACGCACGTTTCGACACGGACGAACGTGACGCGTCAGGGGCATCCGATGGAATCACTCCCAGCGAACACCTGCGCATTCTGTGACTCGCAGGCGCCGCCGACGACGGATCTCGTGTGGCCCGCATGGATCAGAGAGCAATTTGAATCGACCGGAACCCCTGCGCTGCATTTGCCAATGAGGGATGTCTGCGAATCGTGCAGCAGCGGGTGGATAGGTCAATTGGATCAGTCCGTCGCCCCGATACTCGAAGAGCCGATGCTCGAGAGCCGCGGCAGGGATTGGACCACCGCTGAGCAGCGAACGCTCTCGATCTGGGCGATCAAGACGGCAATGGTTCTCGAACTGGTTCGCCCAGGCGAGGCAGGGCGTTTTTTTACCGATACCGAGCGCTGGCTCTTCATGGACATGCGGGACCCCCCGTTCAACGACATCAGGATCTGGGCCGCCGCACGGCGGGACGACCCGCCGGTCCACTATTACGGGTCTCGAATCAAGCTTTTGCGGCCCGCCTCAGGTCGTCAGATCGGAGACGTCTTCGTGGCGACGATCTCGTTCGGGCGCGTCGTGTTCCAGATGGCGGCGCGGCGTCTGTTCGAGCCGCGTCTCAGCATCGACGACGTCCCCTTTCCGTCTGAGTCGAGCGAATGGCAGGGCGTCACCGTCCTGCTGTGGCCCGCCTCTGAATCGTCCCGCCGGTGGCCGCCTCGTCTCACGCTGGATGCCGCCGCCCTCGAGACATTCGGCGATCGCTGGACCGAACGGTTTCAGGTGACGGAGACTCACAATCAGGATACGAAGTGAGCACCTGTCGAATCGCTCTTGCGAACCTTCGGTTCCCGGCGACCCCTGAGGAGTCGGTGAGGTCGGCGGTTGACGCCGTGGCGCAGGCGTCCGGTGAGGGTGCAGACATCATCTGCTTCCCGGAGAACTTCGTTCCCGGTTACCGCAGCGTCGGAAAGCGGCGTCCGCCTCCCGATCCGGTGTTTCTCGAGAACGCATGGTCCAGCGTCGCCGCTGCGGCCGCGAAGGCGAACCTGGCGGTCGTGCTCGGCACCGAACGAATCGTGAACGACGCGCTCCTCATTTCAGCGCTGGTGATCGATCGGGACGGAACGATCGCCGGCTTCCAGGACAAGGTGCAGCTCGACGCCTCCGAGGAAGCGACATATACCGCGGGGCTCGGGCGGCGTGTCTTCCAATGCGGCCCCCTGACATTCGGCATTGCTATCTGCCATGAAGGGTGGCGTTACCCGGAAACGGTTCGCTGGGCCGTCGGGCACGGGGCACAGGTCGTGTTCCACCCCCATTTCCACGAGCCCGAGCCCGGCGGCTATCAGCCCTCGAGTTTTGCCGATCCCGCCAACTCGTTTCACGAGAAGGCCGCTTTGTGCCGCGCCGCCGAGAACACCTGCTTCTTTGCCTCAGTCAACTGCGCCTTTCCTGGATCGCCGACGACATCCGCCGTCGTGAGGCCCGATGGGACGCTGCTCGCCTACCAACCCTACGGAAAACATGGACTCCTCATCGCCGAGATCGACCCCGCACAAGCCACGGGCCTGCTGGCGGCCCGGTACAAGCCTTCGTAAGAGGAAAAGGGCGCAGAGGCGTGCAGAATGTCGTGTATCGCGGAGCGAATCGTGCGGCATTGATTCACAATAGTCTGGGTGGCGCACAGCGGTCTTCACGGGATCTGTTTGTGGCTCAGTCTGCTGGTTCTGCAATTGGCCGTGAGCGACGGTCGCGACCCGGCGACCTTCACGGCTCGCGTGGCCATCTTCCAGGCCCGGGAACGCGAACGCGACCAGGCGGCCACACCCGACAGGCGCGCGCAGGCGACGCTCGATTGGCTGCAGGCACTCGGGCAGGTGCTGGCGGCTGTACCCATCGAGCGAACCGACGAAACGGTGTTTCGCGATTGGCTCGGCGCCCATGAGGCGCTGGTCGTCTACAGCGAGCCCGCCGGCGAATGGCTCATACGCAACGACCTGGTTCGGCAGCTGCACGAAGAACATCGCGACGCCCCGGCGGCCGACGAAATTGCCTGGCTGGCGGCCATCAACGGGTTGCCAGGCGAATGCGAAGGATACATTCCCTGCTACGTCTTCATTCTGAATCATCTCGACGGGGAGTACCTCCGTCAGCATCCGAAGGGGCGTCATAGGGACGAGGCGCTGCGAGGAATCGCTGAAACCTTGATGATTGCCGTCGACGACCTGCTGAAGCGCCCCGATAGCGTCAGCTACCTGAGGATTCCGGAAGATTGCCCTGATTTGACCGCTTCGCTGGTCCCGCTTCGTCGGGCCGTCGCCGCCAATCTTGACGACACGGCCGGGGAGCCGCTCGGGTTGATCGACCGGCTGGCACTCCATTGCCAGGGGAAATAGCAGCGGCTAACATATCCCTTCCGCTTCCCGTCGACATGGGCGGAGCTGTCTGGGCGCAACGGTCTTCGGAGGTCTCGGCATGAGAACGAAATTCGGGCTCTGGGTGGGAGTCGGGTTGGTCTGCACGACGGCATCAGTGGCCGCTCACCATTCCTGGACGGCGGAATACGATGCCAAGAAACCGGTGACGGTCAAGGGTGTGGTGACGAAAGTCGAGTGGACCAATCCGCACACGCACTTCTACATCGACAGCAAAGCCGAAGACGGAACGGTCACCCGCTGGAACTTCGAAATGGCGAGCACCCTGGCGCTCGAGCGTGCGGGCTGGACGAGAAAGACGCTGCAGGTCGGAGAAGAAGTAACGATCGGCGGCTACGGCGGCAAGGCCGTGATGACCAGGGCCGTCGCCAGCTCGATCACCAAAGCCGACGGCAAGGAGCTGTTCGTCGGGACGCCAGGCCAATGAACCGGGCCCTTCTGACTTCGATCGTCGCGATCGGTCTGGCCGGACCGGTGCTGGGCCAGGAGCTACCGCGGCGGCTGGGCGGCGCGAACGGTCCGCCCCCGGCCGATGAGACGGTCAAACGTCCCTCGCCCAGGCTGCCCGATGGCACGGTCGATCTATCCGGGGTCTGGACGGACGGCGGCTCCGCCCCGGTGGAGCGCCTCCTGAAACCGGGAGAGTTGGACGGCCTCCTGCAGCCGTGGGCGAAGAAGCTCATGGCGTCGCGGGACGATTCGCAGGATCCCTACAACTACTGCATGCCAGGCGGGCCGCTGCGCATCACCGGCGGATTCGCCTGGCGGTTCGTGCAGCACCCGACGACCAATGCCACGCATATCTTCATGCTGCAGGAAGGGAACGCCCACACGTATCGACAGATCTTCATGGACGGCCGAAAGCACCCCGAAGACCCGACACCGACCTGGTACGGCCACTCGGTTGGCAAGTGGGAAGGCGACACGCTCGTGATCGACACCATCGGCCTCAACGACAAGTTCTGGCTGGACAGCGGTGGCACACCCCACACCGAGAAGCTTCACCTCGTCGAGCGGTGGACCCGGACGGATTTCAACACGTTGCGCCGCGACGTCACGATCGACGATCCGGGCGCCTTCACGAAGCCCTTCACCGTGACCTTCACGGCGAAGCTGAGCCAGCCGGGGAGCGAGATCATGGAATACATCTGCATCGAGAACAACCAGTACGGGCTTCCTGGCGGCATCTCGAATCCTTTCACCGGCAAATAGCGCCCAAGAATTCCGCTTTCCACTGGCTATCCCGTGATGCACACCACGCTGGCAGCCACGAGTGAACGGGTTGGCTGGCAGATGTGGGTGCCATGCGCCGGCATGGCCCTGTGCTCATGGCTGGCCTTCGTCGACCGTCAGATGATCGCCGTGCTGTCGCCGACCATCATGGCCGAGACCGGCATGAACGCGCAGGAGTTTGGCCGGCTCGTCACGTTCTTCTTCGTCGCCTACACCCTGGCCAATCCGCTGTGGGGTTCGTTGCTCGATTACGTGGGCCTGCGCATCGGCATGCTGGCAGCCGTCGCCATCTGGACTGTCGCGAGCGCCTCCCACGCCTTCGTGGGATCGTTTCTGGGCTTTGCGGCGGCCCGGGCCGTTCTGGGGTTCGGAGAGGGCGCGACGTTCCCCGGCGGCCTACGAACCGCCGTCGAGTCGCTGCCGACCGACAAGCGAGCGCGCGGCATCGCCGCCTCGTTCAGCGGCGGGACCCTCGGCGCCATCCTCACGCCGCTCATCGCGCTGCCTGTCGCCGCGGCGTACGGGTGGCGGGCGGCGTTCATTCTCACCGGGCTGTTTGGCGGCGCCTGGCTGCTGCTCTGGGCATGGATTGCGCGGCCGCCATTTCTTCCGGTGCGCACTCAGCAACCGGCGAGGATGGCATGGCCAAACCCGACCGAACGCCGGGTCTGGATGCTCGTGTTCAGCTACGCGCTGCCGGCCATCGCGCCGGGTCCCATCATCACGTTGTTCCAGATCTACTTGAACCGCGAGCTTGGCGTGGCGCAAGCCGATCTTCGCTCGATTCTGTGGATGCCGCCGCTGGCCTGGGGAGTCGGCTATTTCTTCTGGGGATGGATTGCCGATCGTTTCGCCGCAGACAATCCCCGACCGGTGGGCCTGTTCGGTCTGCTCACCGTCTCGTCGCTCGCCCTGGGCTTTGCGCCGATGTTTGCGTCGGTGCCCGCGGCGATTGGGCTGATGTCATGGGCGTGCTTCATCGGTGGCGGATTCCAGATGTCGGCGCTCAAGGTCGCCCTGTTCAACTTCCCACGCGGGCAGGCCGCCATGATGTCCGGAATCGCCTCCGGTGCGTGGTCGCTCGTCAACGCGGCGCTGGCCGAGCCAATCGGTTGGCTGTTCGATCAGCAGCGATGGTCCGAGGCGTTCTGGCTCGTCGCACTGTGCCCCGCCCTGGGTGTCTCGGTGTGGCTGGCCCTCAGTCGCAACAGGTAACGACCATACCCGGCCGCGCTACAGATCCGGCACCAGAAAGTCGGGCATGGTCCGGCGACGGTCCGGTGCCATCGTGCGCAGAACCTTCCGGCGGTCACGAAGCATGCGGCGTTCAGGGGAGTATGCGACCAGCGACCAGCCCGTACGCAGGAGGAACCATTCCATGTCGCGATGGAACGCGACGAGCGGATCGAGCTCGGTGAAGGAATACGATCGCGCGGGACCATCGCCGTTGATGACGAACATGAATCCGTCAGACGTATGGCGCCGCCGCAGCTCCAGGCGCTGGGCGTGCCGCGCGAACGTCCAGATCTGGTCGGGCGTCACGAGCGGAACGAAATTCGTGACGCGGTCGTCGAAGCGATCATGCCGCGCGGCAGCCGAGCAAAGCCCGGGCCGCGAACAGGGATCAGATCTGCACACCGCGCGCGCGCCACGCCGTGCAGCGGCACGCAATCGTTTCCAAACCGTAAGTCACTGTTACACGGTGGCCTGTAGGCAGATAAGACAGCCACCGGTCAACCCGGGTCGAACGGTGTATTAGACTGTGCCCCGAATGGCGCGAGGCGGTCGCCGCTATTCTCGCGAGCTCGTGTCCCGCTCCGCACGCGTGGCCCTCGTCCTGGTGCTGCTCGGCACTCTCGGACAAGCCGTCTCGCTGGTATCGAGGGGCAGACGTGGTGACAGCGATTTCGGCGTCTTCCACCGCACCACGCAGCTTCTGGCCGGCGGTATTGGCAGCGACCTCTATCCCCGACTCGACGTCGTCACGACCTGGCCCATCAGCCTCTCACCCACGGGTCTGGCCATCTTTCAGCCGCTGGCCGGTCTCAGCCCTGTCATGGCCAGCGCGGTGTGGGCGGGCGTCAATCTCGTTCTGCTAGGTATCTCGTTCGTCGTGTTGCGCGATCTCCTCACGCGGACAGGCGACGCCCGCTCGAACGAGTTCTTCGCCTGGGCTACGGTGATACTGCTCGTGTTGTCGTCGGGAAGCATCCAGGTTGGTCAGTTCAGCGTGTTGTTCGTCGCCTGCTGGATCGTGTCGTTGAGCGCGCTCGCCGCGGGCCGTCCCTTCAGTGCGCTTCTGCTGTTGGCGCTGCCCAGCGCCATCAAGCTCTACCCCGCCATGATGCTGGCTATTCCGCTCTCCTTGGTCAGGAACGTGCGGGCGGGTTTTCACCAGATCGTTCAGTTTGCTGTCGCTCTCGTCATCATGTGTCTGATCGTGCCGGTCGCGATGTACGGTTCCAACGGGTGGACGCTCAACGTCTCGTTCTGGAGGAACGTCATCCTCAGCCCCGCCGGTCAGGTGCAGTACATGCAGACCGTTCGTCATTCGAACCAGAGTCTCGACACCCTGCTGCTGCGGTATTTCTCGTACGAGCCGGACTTCCACGATCTGTTCCTGAACGTTCCGCATTTCTGGTTGGACAAGGGCGACGTCGTGGCCGTCGCGAACATCGTGCGTCTGCTGATCGTTCTGGGGACGGTGGCGGCGGTGTGGCGGTGGCGTCGGACGCCCAGAGATCTTTCCTCGCGCGATGATCTGCTGACCATGGCGGGACTATGGTCCTCGACGCTCTACTTGATGCTGCCGGAAACGAAGGCGCGATACGCCGTGTACGCGTTCCTGGGCTTCCTGCCGCTCCTGAAACGTGCGGCCACGATCGGCGGCGAGGCCACGCGCGCCGCTCGCGCGCGGCCATGGGTGGAAGTCGCGGTGCTGATCGTGCTGATTCTCGTGACGCTTCCGGCCTCGGTTCAGGTCTACGGCGTCGGGTTCCTTGGAGCGGCGCTGCTGTGGGCCGCCAACATCAGGCACGCACGGCTGGCCAATCGATAGCGGTCCAGGCTCGACTGTCGCGTTCGTGATCGGCTGTCGCTGCGGCGAGCCTCAGTCGTCGTCATCCTCGCCGTACCAGGCCGTGAGGCAACCCAGGCACAGCGGGCGGCCGCTGACTGTCCGGGTCTGCTGGGCAGGCACGGTCTGCTGGCACATGCCGCAGGTGATGGTGGGGCCCGACGGTGTCCCGGCAGGCTCGTCCCGTTCATCCATGACTCGCCTATCGGTGCCTTTCTCATCCGGGATTAGCTCACCGGTCCGGTAAGCGTTTACGCGGCGCGTAACGGCTGTTCCGGTCGTAACCGTCGAAATACAGGAGGTTTGGGGGTTCCAGGACGCTTGAAGGTGTGGTCCCCCGCTTGCTCTCCGCCCGCCCGTGACTATACGGATAATCGCGCGTCTCGTCTCAGTCCTTGCGTTCAGTCTCCTGTTCAGTCAGCCGTTTCCGGTCAGCGCGCAGCCGGTCTTCACCCTCTCTGGCACCGCGGCGGTCAGCGAGTCGGCTCAAGCAGCCACGCCCCAGGCGGCTCAGGCGACCACTTCCCCCGACGAAGAGGGCGCGCTGGTGCTCGCAGAGCCCGACTTCCGGGTCGTCAATCTGCCTTCGACGTTGAGGCTGCCGCTTCACGGGTCGAACTTCCAGCTGACCCATCGCTTCAACGGAAACCTGATGAACGGCACTTTCAGCGAAAACGCGAGTAATCTGTTCGGGCTCGACCAGGGCGCCGTCGTGGGCTTCGAGTACCGCTTCGGGCTCCTGCGCCACGTGCAGGCGGCGGTCTATCGCACGGCGGTGGACAAGACGTTTCAGTTCTACGGCAAATACGACCCGGTGCGACAGAACGAATCGACGTGGCTTTCGCTGTCGGCGCTCGTCTCGGTCGAAGGCATCGACAACTTCCAGGAGGCGTACTCTCCTGCGCTGGGTGTCGTCGTGTCCCGAACCGTCGGCAGCTGGCTTGCGATGTACGCGACGCCGATCTGGGTGCACAATACTGCGGCCATTCTCGATGTCGATCGAGACACGACGTTTGTCGGCGTCGGGGCGCGCGTCCGCATCAGCTCGACGGTGTATGTGGTCGGCGAGGTCGCTCCGCGAGCCGGCGGGTACTCGCCAGGTGAAGCGGCCTATGGCTTCGGGATTGAAAAGCGGGCCGGCGGGCACATGTTCCAGCTCAACTTCAACAACGGTCAGGGAACGACGTTTGCACAAATCGCGCGCGGCGGGTTCCCTGACACGCTGTTTCTCGGCTTCAACCTCGCCAGGAAGTTCTTCTAACCCCCAACAGGAGCACAGACTATGAAGCGTTTCCCCATTCTCTTTATCGCGCTGGTTCTAATGGCTGGTTGCGGCGACAGCGACACCGCACCGGCCGACGATAATCGGCCACAGTTCACCGCTTCGCTCCTTCCGAGCAACGAGGTGCCTGCGATCACCGACTCTGAGGCAACCGGCAGCGGGACGGCCGTCATCCATTTCAATCTCACCCGGGATGCTGCCGGAGCGATCACGGCAGCGACTGCGGATTTCACCGTGGAAATGAGCGGATTCCCGGCCACGACGACGATTACCATTTCGCACATTCACATTGGCGCGGCAGGCGTCAACGGTGGGATCCAGGTGAACACAGGAATCAACAGTGACGTCCCGCTGAACAATGGTGTCGGCACCTTCACGAGGAACGGCATTTCCTTCGGGGCGGCGACGGCGCAGGCGATTCTCAACAACCCGGCCGGCTACTATTTCAACGTGCACAGCTCCGCGCATCCGGGCGGTGTCATCCGCGGCCAGCTGACCAGGAGCTGAGATGCGGGTGTTGGCCTGCTGCTTGTCTTTCGTGCTGGCCGTGTCGAGCCTCGGCGCTCAGCAGCCGGCCGGCACGATCGTCAACCCGGTCCCCCCCGCCGCGAAATCCGTCGCGGCGGGGCGTCAATCGTTCCAGCGATACTGCGCACCCTGTCACAACGACGACGGGAAGGGCAACGGGCCGCTGGCGCCGAGGAATGTCCATCCCCCTGACCTGACCGATGCCGAGTGGCTGCATGGGGGCACGGACGGCGAGATCTTCACGAGCATTCGCGAAGGCATCGGACCGAAGTTCGACATGAAGTCGATGAAGAGCCGGATGACGGATGCCGAGATCTGGAACATCGTGAACTACCTGCGAAGCATCGGCCCCAAGCCGTAAGCGTCAGCCCGGGGGGCTCGAGCCGACGTTTCAGTGGGTCAATCCGTAGATGATGTAGTTCACGCCCAGCTTGTAGGCTTCGTTCGTGTCGTCCACCGGACGCAACCCCGTCCCGGACCATTCCCAGAACTGCGAGACGTCGGTGTTGTAGTCGATCATCATCTGGAGGCGCTTGTTCGGATCGTTGTCCTGGAAGACGCCGCGAAAGATCGGATCGCCGCCGATGTACGCCTGCGGGATGATGTCGAGACGATCGATCTGGAAGAACGTATGAAAGATCGGATGCGTAGCGTCCATTTCGAAAAACTTCATGTCCGGCATCACACGCTTCATCTGTGTCTCGAACACGTCCCAGCCCGTGCCGTAGTCATCGCCGAAACCGCCGCGGAACCGCTGCGGCTTGAAATCGTCGACGATGACGAATCCACCCTTCTGTAGATACGCCCGAAGCCCGAGCGCTTCGCTGGGAGTCATCGCCCACCAGTCCGGTTCGATGATGTAGGCCACCGGGTACCTGAAGAGATCCGGATCGTCCAACGTCAACGTGTTGATCTCTTCGGTGTGGGGATCGAGGTAGCTCAGCTCCTTCATGATCCGCATGAGATTCTGCTCCGACAGCGGGTGGCCGTGTCCCCATGCCGGCCATCCGCCGTACCAGAAGCCACCGGGTGCCGTGGTGTACTTCACGCGCACGAAGGTAAAGCGGCCGTCGTACGCGATGTTGGGCCGCACGACGAACCGGCCGCGCTGGGCGAAGACCGCCGCGGACACCAGGACGAAGGCGATGGCGATCAGGAGCAGTCGACCGCTGCGTGGACAATGAACACGCACCAGCTGAGTCTAGCCTGAAACGTCGAAGAGCTTCAGCCCCGGCAAGACGCGATCTCAACAGCCGCGACCCTGCCTTTTTCGTTCCGAGGCACGCTTCTGGCATTCGAATCCCCCGAAAGGGGACCTCAACCATGCGTCGTATCATCGGGCTGATTGTTGGCATCGCAGGCGTCGCGGGCAGTCTCAGCGCTCAACGCGACGTGGCGATGCGCTTCGCGAGCATGGATCGAAACGGAGACGGCATCATCGCGCGAAATGAATGGGTCGGCACAGAGCGTTCGTTCGAACGCCACGACTGGAACGGCGACGGACTCCTGTCGGGCGATGAGGTCCGGCTTGGACAGTCGCGCCCGCGTTCGCCCGCCAATTCCGATTTCGACTCCCCAGATCGCGAGTACGTGTTCGCCGATTGGACCACGCAGGGATTCCGAGGGCTCGATCACAACCACGACGGTCGCATCACCCGGGATGAATGGCACTTCGACCGCGAGGGATTTCGCTACGTCGATCACAACAACGACGGCGTGATTTCCCGCGCCGAATTCTTCAGCGAGGAGAGCGAAGACGACGATCGTGACGATCGGTTTGCGTTTCTCGACGCCGATCAGGATCGCCGGATCTCCCGGACGGAGTGGCACGGCAGCCGCGAGCGATTCACCGCGCTCGATTCCGACGGCGACGGCTACCTCACTCGCGGCGAAGTGGTCGGCACGACCCCGCCGCTCGACCTGTTCCGCGAGGTGGACGTCAACCACGACGGCTCAATCAGCCCCGCCGAATGGCATTGGTCCGGGGTCAGTTTCGATGCCCGCGATCTGGATCACAACGGCCGGCTCTCGCGCCGAGAATTCGAAGGGACAGTGGACAGTCAAGCGACTCGCAGCGGGGCCTATCGTGCCGGGTTCGACCGCGGCCGTCAGGAGGGGCAGCAGGCCGGGCGCGATGAACGTGCGGCCCATCGGCCCTGGGATCTCGAGGGACAGCGAGAGCTCGAGACGGCAGACTCCGGCTATCAGCCGGGAGTGGGCGACCGAACCGATTACCAAGCGGGGTACCGCGACGGCTTCCGTCGCGGCTACCGCGAGGGGTGGAGAGAAACGGAGTAGTGTCTATTTCTTGGGGCCGAGCGTCTTTACGAAGTTGACGATGTTCCAGATTTGCGTGTCGTCGAGGCGTCCCGTGAAGGCGTTCATCGCGAACTTCGGACCGATGCCGTCGTGAATCGTGGCGTAGACTTCGCCGTCCGTCGACCCGTGGGTCCATTTGGCGTCGGACAAATCGGCAGGCTTGACGTCTTTCATCGCCGCCGCGGCGGGGCCGTCGCCCTTGCCTTCGGCGCCATGGCAGGCTCGGCAGTACTTCGCGTACAGGCCGCGCCCGGCGTCGACGGATGCGGCATCGGCGGCCACGGGATTCTTCAACGCCTTGGGATTGGCAACCGGTTTGGCTCCCGGAGCCGGTTTGGCCTGGGCCCCGAGCCCATCCGTGCCCATCACGACAACCGCCAGAATTGCGAAGCCTGCCGCGATCCGACGAACCATGCGCCGACCCCTCTCGTTTCGATGTCGTGCAGTGAAATCAGACATTTTTCAACAGGATACGATGGCCCAACCAAGAGCGTCAAGCAGACGGCCAGGCGCCGCATAACGACTTGACGCCGAGTTCCCGCTCGGGACATGATGCCCCCCGCAATGGGATGGTTTACCTCACTATTTCAGACAGGAGCTCCCCCAATGGCAGATTTTTTCCTCGGTGAATCGCTGGTCGGTGAAGGCAACGAGGTCGCGCACATCGACCTCATCATCGGCTCGAAGAGCGGACCGGCCGGTTCCGCCTTCTGCAACGCGCTGACGAACAACAAGGACGGGTTCACGACCCTTCTTGCCGTGGTCACGCCGAACCTGGCCGCGAAGCCCGACACGATTCTCTTCAACAAGGTCACGATCAAGGGAGCGAAGCAGGCCGTGCAGATGTTCGGGCCCGCCCAGGCTGCGGTCGCACGCGCCGTCGTCGACTCGGTGGAGGCCGGCGTCATCCCTCGCGACAAGGTCGATGATTACGTCGTCATGGTCGGCGTCTTTATTCACTGGGACGCAGCCGACGACAAGAAGATTTACGATTACAACTACCAGGCGACGAAAGAGTCCATCCAGCGCGCGCTCGCAAAGAAGCCCGCCATCAACGATGTGATCTCCGGCTCGAAGACGGCCAAGCACCCCTTCAGCCCCAAGTAGCCTGGATTCAACCGCTCGATTCTTTCCTGTGGGACGGACGCCGGTTGGCGTCCGTCCCGTCGTCATCGGCCATGCGCAAACTCCTCCTACAGCTCGATACGTCTCCTAACCCCAGCGTCTTCGATCGGGTGGTCGCCTACGATGGCGGCGCCGACGAGATCATGAGCTGCAGCGGCGTCACCGAAGAAGACGTTCGCGACCTCGTACATGGCGCTATCTTCACGCGCGGGCCCAAAGACCTCCACAACACCGCGATTTTCATCGGCGGGACGGACATGAACGCCGGTGAACGGCTGCTCAAAGTCGTCAAGGAGACGTTCTTCGGGCCGATGCGCGTGTCGGTGATGCTCGATTCGAATGGCTCCAACACGACCGCCGTCGCCGCGGTCGTGAAGCTGCAGCAGGCCGCCGCCGTCAAAGGCCGGAACGCGGTGGTGACCGCCGCAACCGGTCCGGTTGGCATGCGTGCCGCTGGTCTGCTGGCACAGGCGGGCGCGAAAGTCACCGTCACGTCGCGCAAGGCTGAAGGCAGCGCCAAGCTCGCCGGCGACATCAGACAGCGTTTCGGCGTCGACGTGACGCCCGTCGTCATGACGGACGCCTCCCAATCCCCACGCGTGATGGAAGGGTGCGAATTTCTCCTGAGCGCCGGCGGCTTTGGCGTCAAGCTCATCACGCGGGAGGCATGGGCCAAGCGCGCGGGACTCGTCGCGGCTGCCGACGTCAACGCCGTGCCGCCCCTCGGCATCGAGGGGGTCGAGGCCACGGACAACGGCGCCGATCGCGACGGCATCAAGACTTACGGTGCGCTCGGCATCGGCGGCCTGAAGATGAAGGTCCACAAAGCCTGCATCGCACGGCTGTTCGAGCGGAACGATCTGGTTCTCGATGCCGAATCGATCCTCGAGGTCGCGCGCTCGCTGACGTCGGCGCCGGCCTGACCTTCCGGAGAGTACGTGGCATAAATGCCGCGCGTGATCGGAATCGACCCCGGCACCGTGAGCATCGATCTGTGCGGCCTCGACGAGGGCCGAGTCTTCCTCGATGGCTCGCTGCCCACCGTGCAGGCCCTGCAGGACCCGTCGTCCTTGATGCAATTGCTCGACGCCGCGCACGACGAAAGTCCCGTGGACCTCGTGGCCGGGCCGTCCGGATACGGCTTACCGCTGATTCGAGGGCGCGACCTGACGGAAACCGACGTTCGACTCGCACAACTGACGGCCGGCGGAGAAACGGCCGGCGGCATCGGCGGGTTGGGCGTTCTGATGCGTCTCCTCGCACGCTCTCGGCTTCCCGTTGTGTTCACCCCCGGCGTCATCCACCTCGCTTCCGTGCCGTCTCACCGCAAGATCAACCGGGTCGACATGGGTACGGCGGACAAGGTGTGCGCGGCCGCCCTCGCCGTGCACGACCAGATCGAACGGCTCGGCGGAGCACCGCACGACGCCTCGTTCATCCTGCTGGAGCTCGGAGGCGCGTTTACCGCCGCTGTGGCAGTAGAAAACGGAAGGATCGTCGATGGGATCGGCGGAACGGCCGGTCCTCTTGGCTGGCGCGCGGCTGGTGCGCTCGACGGCGAGGTCGCTTTCCTGGCTGGCTCGATTTCGAAGGCCCTCCTGTTCGGAGGCGGTGCAGCCACCGTCGGTGGCACCCCCGAGGCGACTGCAGCCGACACCGCGGGAGCGACAACGCCCCGCGCCGAGCTGGCCTGGAACGGTTACCTCGAGAGCGCGGTCAAGGCGGTGGCTTCACTCACGGTCTCGGTTTCGCGCCCGCGAGAAGTGATCCTGTCTGGCCGGCTGGCTCGAATCCCGCGAGTCCGCGACCAGCTCTTCGAGCGCCTCAAACGCGTTCACGACGCACAGCCTCACGTGCTGACCGGCTTCGCCGCGACAGCCAAGCAGGCGGCGCAAGGGGCGGCTCTGCTGGCTGATGGCCTCTCCGGTGGGCGCGCGGCGCCGCTGGTGGAGGCGATGGGGATTCGGGATGCGCACGGCTCCGCCCTCGATCATCTCTACGTCATCTCCCCGGCGGCCGCTCGGGCGCGCCTTGGCATCGATCGGTGACCGAAGACAGGCAGGTAGTCATCGCGGGAGTCTCAACGCGCGCGGCCGCCGAATCCGCGGCTCTGGCGGGTTACCGGGTCAAGGCAATAGACGCCTTCGGCGATCTCGACCAGCATACGGGGGTCCGCAGCATCTCGCTTGGGCGCGGCTTTTCGGCGAGGGCCGCCGCCCGAACGGCGGCGGGCACCCCGGGTGATGTCTTTGTGTACCTGGCCAACTTCGAAAACCATCCGAAGGCAGTGGCGGCGCTCGCGGCTGCAGGCACGCTGTGGGGAAATCCGGCGGAGGTGGTTCAACGGGTGCGTCATCCCGTTCTCGTTGCCGAGGCGCTGCGTAGACGAGGTTTCCGGGTTCCGGAAGTGCGGCTGGAGGATTCGGCTGACAATGGCGACACCTCCGACTCCAACCGCCGCTGGCTCATCAAACCGCGCGCTTCCGGAGGCGGTCAGCGCATCCAGTTTTGGACGCCCGACACAGCCGTTCCTCCCCGCTGTTACCTGCAGGAGTTCATCGATGGGACCGTCGGGTCGGTGGTATTCGTTGCGGCGGACGGGCGGGTCGCGCTTCTCGGCGTGTCACGTCAGCTCGTCGGCGAACAGTCGTTTGGCGCCGAAGGCTTTCAGTACTGCGGAAACATTCTGGGGCCGGCCGGCGACGCTCAATCGGTGACTTCCGATGTTGAACTCGTGAGAGAGGCACGCCGCCTTGCCGAAGCCATCGCCGACGAGTTCCACCTCGTCGGCGTCAACGGAATCGACTTCATCGCTCGTGAGAAAGCGCTGTTCGTCGTTGAAGTGAATCCGCGCTGGTGCGCATCCATGGAGCTCGTCGAGCGGGCTTATGGAGTATCGGTTTTCAGCGCACACGCCGCTGCCTGTGAGAGTCAGGCGCTCCCGGCATTCGACCTTGCTCATGCGCGTCGCGATGCCGGCGCATTCGGCAGAGCGGTCGTGTATGCCCGACGCGACATTACGGTCGGCGACACGCGAGCCTGGCTCGCCGACTCGCGGCAGATCCGCGATGTCCCCCATCCGGGCGAACGGATCTCACGCGGCCGGCCGGTCTGCACCGTGTTCGCCGGCGGACGCGACGCCGCTGCCGTCCACCGCCAACTCGCTGCACAAGCCGATTGCGTGTATGGGCAGCTCGAAGCGTGGGACCGAAGCCTGCGTAATCAGGTAGGCTGAACGCGTGCAGGCCGGCATCAGCCGTTCGGAACGGATCGTCGCCAATCCATCAAAAGCGGATCGGTTCACGCGAGCGCTCCTGGCAGCCGCCTGCTCGCTGCTCGTGCCCGTTACCATCGCGGCACAGGAGCCACAGCCGGAGCATGTTCACCCCGCGATGCCCTCCTCGTGGACGACGATGTACGATGGCGTCCTGTTTGGTACGTTCAGCCATCAGACCGGCCCGCGGGGTGCCGACGATTTCGCATCGACCAGCTGGGGCATGGGCATGATGACCCGTCAGGCAGGCCCGGGCCGGCTGACGTTGACCGGGATGCTCAGCCTCGAGCCCGCCACGATGGCGCCGCGAGGTTATCGAGAGCTGTTCCAGGTTGGGGAAACGTACCACTTCCTCCCGATCGTCGACCGGCAGCATCCGCACGACTTCTTCATGCAGATGTCGGCCGCCTGGCGGATTCCGCTCACGGATCGCACCAACCTCACGTTCGCAGGGGCACCTGTCGGGGAGGCGACGCTGGGCCCGGTTGCGTTCATGCACCGGCCGTCGGCCGCGGACAACCCGGTGGCCCCGCTCAGCCACCACACGTTCGATTCGACCCACATCGCCATGGGCGTGATCGCCGCAGCCGTGGACCGCGGCAGGTGGACGTTTGAAGGCTCCGTCTTTCAATCCGGCGAACCTGACGACAACCGTTGGGATTTCATCGACGCGGGACCACTGGATTCCTGGGCGGCGCGCGTCTCATTCAACACGACGGCCACGTGGGAAATTCAAGGATCGCACGGATACCTCAAGAACCCCGAGCGGCTCGAATTCGCGTCGATGCACCGCTCCACGGTCTCGGCATCGTGGTTCAGACCGGCCCGGGCTGGATTCACGGCGGCCACACTTGCTTTCGGCCGCAACGCCAAGCAGTTTCACGGAACTTTCTACGCCGGCCTCGCTGAAGCCACACATCGTCGAGGGCGGTTTTCCTACTATGGCCGCCTGGAGGGAGTGGACGTCGAGACTGCCCTCTTGCTGTCTCGGGGAACGTTTCACTCGCACGAGCGCGTCCCGAAAGACCTCGTCACGGCTGGTTCCGTCGGCGCCGTCGTCGACGTGCCGTTCTGGTTTGGTATCGAAACAGGACTGGGAGCTGAGATCATGTCGTACGTGGTGCCTGATCCGTTGCGCCCGGCCTACGGCACCCATCCGTTGGCGTTCCGCGCCTTCGTCCGCATGCGTCCACCCGCCAGCTCCATGGGACGGATGTGGAACATGCGGATGACGCGGCCGATGCACTAAGGAGCGCTTTCGTATCTGTATTACGCGATCGAAGCGCTCCGTTGGTTCTTGGTTCTTGGTTCTTGGTCCCTGGTTCGTCCTGTGGACGATTCGGCGCGGACTGCGGGCGCGGCGCATCGTGCCGTGGCTCGCCATGTGTCGCACCCCGCATGGGGAGTGGATTGGGCCAGTGGCGCTGAGGTCGTGGAACGCACATTTGCGTGGCTCCGTCGCCGCTTGCGCGTGCGGTACGACAGCGGGCCGACATTCATGAGGCCTTCTTGTCTCTCGGCTGCGCGCTGATTTGCTGGCAGTCTCTGCGAAGGATCTCGATGACGGGCTGAGCGCGCGAGTCCTTTCTCCCTTTGTCGTCAGAGGAGCGGGCCGCTAGAATCAGTGTCGCCCCATGCCCCTATCCGTCGGCACACGCCTCGGTCCGTACGAGATCCTGTCTGCGCTCGGCGCCGGCGGCATGGGTGAAGTCTACCGCGCGCGGGACACGAAACTGGATCGCGCCGTCGCGATCAAGATCCTGCCCGAGGCGTTCGCCGCCGACACGGAGCGGATCGCGCGGTTTCAGCGCGAGGCCAAGACCCTGGCCTCGTTGAACCACCTGAACATCGCCCACATCCACGGTCTCGAAGAATCGAGCGGCGTCCGCGCGCTCGTGATGGAACTCGTTGAGGGCGAGGACCTCGCAGAGCGCATCGCGCGCGGGGCGATCCCGGTCGCCGAGGCGCTACCCATCGCGAAGCAGATGGCTGACGCGCTGGAAGCGGCGCACGAGCAAGGCATCATCCATCGCGACTTGAAGCCGGCGAACATCAAGGTGCGACCGGACGGCACGGTGAAGGTGCTGGACTTCGGCCTGGCGAAGGCGATGGAGCCGACCGGCGTCGCATCGCCGAGCGTTTCGCAGTCCCCAACGATCACCACCCCCGCGATGACCCAGGCCGGGATGGTCCTTGGCACGGCCGCCTACATGAGCCCGGAGCAGGCGCGCGGCAAGGCGGTGGACACGCGCGCCGACATCTGGGCGTTCGGCTGCGTGCTGTACGAAATGCTCACGGGGCAACGGGCATTCGATGGGGAGGGTGTCTCGGAAACGCTGGCGCGCGTCATCGAGCGCGAGCCGGACTGGGCCAGGCTGCCGGCGACGACGCTGTCGCCCGCGCTGCGCACATACATCATGCGCTGCTTGCAGAAAGATCCCAGACAGCGCGTGCAGGCCATCGGCGACGTCCGGCTGGCGCTTGAGGGCGCGTTCGAGACGGCTGTTCCGCAGACGGCCGCGCCGGCGGTTGCGGCGCATAGACGACGCGCCGCACTCGTCGGTGCCGCGGCGATCGTCGCGAGCGCCGCGATCATCGGCACGCTTCTGTGGTTTACCGCGCGCCGCGCTGAGCCGGTGCCGCCTCGTGTCTCGCGCCTGCAGCTCACGCCCGCGGGTGCCGCTGCGCTGTCCATCGGCTGGAACGACCGCGACCTGGCAATCACGCCGGACGGTTCCCGCCTCATTTACGTCGGCAACCAGGGCACGCAGATCTTCGTCCGCGCGCTCGACGCCCTCGCGCCGGTGGCGGTGTTCACCGGCACTCCGCGCGGGCTGTTCGTTTTTCCTGACGGGCAGTGGATCGGATTCGTGGACGGCCTCAGCGTGTTGAAGAAAGTGGCGGTGGCGGGCGGGCCGGCGGTCACCCTGGCGACGATCGACACCGCTGGTTCCAGCGGCGCGACCTGGGGACCGGATGACACGATCATCGTCGCAACCAATGCCGTGGACACCGGTCTGCAGCGGGTCTCCGCGGCAGGCGGGCCGCTGACGGTGCTGACGCGGCCCGACCGCGCGCAGGGCGAAGCCGATCACTTCTGGCCCGAGATGCTGCCCGGCGGCCGGGGCGTCTTGTTCACGATCACGTCGCTGACGGGCGGCCTCGATGCCGCACAAGTGGCCGTCCTGGATCTCCAGACAGGGGCACGCCGGATTCTCGTGCGCGGCGGCAGTCACGCGCATTACGTGTCGAGCGGCCATCTCGTCTACGCGTCGGCCGGCACGCTTCGTGCGGTGCCGTTCGACCTGGCCCGTCTCGAAACGCGAGGGACGCCTGTGACCCTCGTCCCTGACGTGGTCACGACAATCAAAGGCGGCGTGAACGCCGTCGTGGCGGGCGATGGCACTCTAGCCTACGTGTTGGGGACGGTCGAGGGAACGCCGCGCACGCTCGTGTGGGTAGACCGCCAGGGCCTCGAGACGCCGATTCCGACGCCGCCGCGCCCGTATCTTCTTCCCGCGCTGTCACCCGATGGCACGCGCGTCGCGGTGTTCGCAAACGATCAGGAGCGCGACCTCTGGCTCTGGGATCTCGGCCGCGCGACGCTGACACGTCTCACATCCGCGCCTGGTGTTGATGTGGTCCAAGTGTGGACGCCCGACAGCCGCCGGCTGATCTTCACGTCGGAACGAGCGGGGGTGCGGAATCTGTTCTGGCAGGCGGCGGACGGCGCTGGCGTGGTCGAGCAGCTGACCGAGAGTCCCCACACCCAGTACCCGACGGGGGTGTCACCCGACCGCCGTCGGCTGATCTTCACTGATGATTCTCCAACAACGGGCAACGACGTGATGGCGATCGAATTGGACGCGACCCGTCGCGTGACGCCGCTCGTGCAGTCCCCGTTCACCGAGCGCAATGGCATCATCTCGGCGGACGGCCGCTGGCTTGCCTACGAGGCGAATGACTCGGGCCGGTTCGAAATCTATGTGCGGCCGTTCCCTGAGGTGAACAGCGGTCGCTGGCAGGTGTCCACCACCGGCGGCACGCGGCCAATCTGGGCGCGGAGCGGGCAGGAGCTGGTCTATGTCTCTCCGACCGGTGCGCTCATGAGCGTGGGCGTGGCGCGCGGCCCGTCGTGGGCGGCCACGACGCCGACGCTGGTTGTGAAGGAGGGGTACTTCACGAATCTGAACTGGTGGGGCCGGTCGTACGACATTTCACCCGACGGCCAGCGTTTCCTGATGATCAAAGAGGGCGGCGCCGAGGGGACCGCTGCGCCTGCGAGCATCATCGTCGTGCAGCACTGGGTCGACGAGCTGAAGCGGCTCGTGCCGACGAAATAGCGCGGTGCTCACCGGGGAAGCCCGCCGTTCGAGGTTTTGATACAGCCTCTCTAATCTAAGAACGACGGCCGAAGAACTGAGAACCAGAACCGGTCCGCTCGGCGAGCAGGTACGCCACCGCCGCCGCAGGGGCCGCGCGCGACGCCGCGGCACCGAGCTCGCCTGCGAGATCGCGCGGTTCGAAGCCGCAGGCCTCGGCGGCCTGTCGTGCGAGAAACGTACCCTGACCCGCAAGCGCAGCCACCGCAGGGACGTCCGACCCCAGCCGCCGCATCACCTGGCGAAGTCCACACACAATCTGCCGGGTCTGCCGGCGCGCAACCTCTTCGGCAATGGCGGTGACTCCATCTGCGCCGATCGTTTCAAAATCGGCGCAGACCATTCGAGCGAGCCTCGCACCCGCCTCGATCCGGCTGCGTCCGCGACCATCCGGCGGCTCACAGCTGTATTCATCGTCGCCGATTCGCTCGAGCCAGCGATAGACGTCGGCGGAGATGGCGAAATGCTCGGCTGCGACGCGACAGCGAGCGGCGCCGACCGGGACGGATCGCACGATCGCGGAGACCGGCGTGCGCAAGACCCCGGTGTAAACCAGCTCGCCGTGGCGCAGGCGCGCCGTGTCGGTGTGGCCGAGCGCTGCCACGCGGCCCGAGAGAATTGGAATGAGGTCGGTTGTGGTGCTGCCCACATCCACGAAGAGGGCGTTTGGAAACGTGCGCGCCACCAGCGCCGCGCTCGCGCGCCAGTTGGCCGCCGCCACCTGGTCGGGTGCCTGCTTTGCCGCCTGCACCGAACGAAACTCTCCGTCCACGCCATAGATCTGTGGGTCCACCTCCGGAAAGGCTGTCCGAAACGCATCGAGCACGAAGGCCACCCCCTCGCGCTTCGTGGCAAAGCAATCGGCAAGCTCGGCGGTCATCGTCACCGCCATCGATGGAGCCAAGCCGAGGCTGTGCGCTGCCTGCGACAGGACCTGCGGCAGCCGCTGCGGATCGCGCCAGAGCGCAAAGGGCACCTCGAGCACACGCGGCTCGGCCGCCCCGACGCCGCTGACCCAGGCCACCTTGACGTTCGCTCCGCCGACGTCCCAACCGAGAACCGGCCCACTCATGCCGCGCTTACGCCTCCAGAGGCTGTGAAGCGGACGGTTCCATGAACCATCGGCGCCGCCGGCAGAATGCCTTCGCACGCCCCTATCGCCATCCCGGCGACATTTCCATCGATCACGGCCCGGACTCCCAGGTAGGCCGTCGTGAGGCGCGGGTTGATCTCGATGACGAATGCGTCCGAACGGGTGAGAATGAGATCCACGCCGACGTAGCCCCGAAGGCCCGGGAAGGCCGCGCACGTTCTCAGGGCAGCATCCACGGCCCGATCGGCCTGCGCATGGTCGAACGGCGTGGTGCCCCCGCGGTAGGAGAACGTGGTCGACCCACGCAGCACCTGGCGGTTCACCGTCAGTGCCACCGCGCGCCGACCGTCAGCGAGCAGCGACACGCTCGCAGGCACACCCTGCACGTACTGTTGAAGGAGCACCGGTCCCCGCCTGCCTAGCGCTCGTGCTGCGTCTATTGCCTGGCGCAGCGCGCCCGGGGCCCGCACGAGGCTCACGCCCTCGCACCCGGCGCCACGGGCAGGCTTGACGATGAGGGGATACCCGACTTGACGGGCCGCCGTTTTCGCGTCGAGCGAACCGGCCCCAGGCCGGAGAATTCGGGTCTGAGGGTAAGGAAGGTTGTGGGCCGCGAGGAGACGAGGCAGCGCCGATTTGTTCGAGGCGCGGCGGATGGCAAGGGCGCCGGAACCGAGCAGCTGCCTCCCGTGCCTCTCCACGCACGCGGCCAGCCGTTCGAGACAGCGATCGGTCTCTGGTGCGATGAGCCATACGGCATCGGCGGAGGCGATGAGCTTGTCGAGCGATGGTCGCCCATCCCCTGGAGAGACCGGCACGACTTTCACTCCAGGAGGAGCGACCAGATTGAACCGCCGGTCCAACGTCGTCACGATGTCGTGGTGGCGCATCAGCGAGAGATCCGTCACGAGGGCGCTGAGCATCGCCAATCCTTCGCGCGCGAGCGAGGCCGGCACATTCCGCCCTGAAAAACCGCCACCGCTGGCGAACTCGTAGACGAGGATCCGCATAGAACAAAGGTCGCTCGGAACACCCAAGAGGGAGACAGGAATGACGTTGGGGATAGTCGCCCGGGCGATCGACTGTTGAAGTCCGATCGTATCACGCCGATTCGGGAGGACAGTCCCCACACCGGCACACACGGCGCATTTCGCTTACGATCTCACGAGCGAAGACATGACCTGTGGCGGAATCGTGCTCTGTGGCGGCCGCTCAACGCGAATGGGATCGTCCAAGGCGCTGCTGCCCTTCGGGACGGAAACGATGCTGCAGCGCGTCGTTCGGCTGCTCGGAACGGTCGTGTCGCCTCTGGTCGTTGTCACCGCATCTGGTCAGACTCTTCCCAGTCTGCCGGCAACGGTCCACCTCGCACGTGACGAGCGGGAAGGCCGCGGGCCCCTCGAGGGGTTGCGGGCCGGACTCAAAGCATTGCCAGACGCCATCGAGATGGCGTACGTGACGGGCTGCGACGTGCCGCTGCTCGTCCCCGACTTCGTGCGACGGATGATCGAGCTCATCGACGACTTCGATGTCGCGGCGCCGGAGATCGACGGGTTCACGCACCCGCTCTCTGCCGTTTACCGACGCAGCACGCTGCCCGATATCGAGGCCCTCTTGGCGCAGGAGCGCCTGCGCCCGCTGTTTCTGTTCGAGACCGTTCGCACCCGACGGGTGCAGGCCGACGAACTGCGATCTGCGGATCCGGAATTGATGACGCTGCGTAACATCAATACCCGAGGTGACTATCTCGATGCATTGGCCAGCGCCGGACTGGCTCCCCCGCCTCAATTGCCGACGTCCCGATGAGCGACGAGCCGGCCGCCTTCGTGGTCGCCTGCCAATCGGAAGGCGACTAACTACGGCGAGCCTCGCCAAAGCTTCAGCGGAGGCGGGGGTTCGGGGCAGAGCCCCGTCCAGTTAGAAGAGAAACTTGAGAGCCAGCTGAACGACTCGCGGATCGCCGGCCGCGGTGATCGTCCCGAATGCCGGTGTGCCGAAGACGCCATTGGGGGCTTGCAGCGGAGGCGTGTTGGTCACGTTGAAGACCTCCACCCGAACCTCCAGCGCGTTGCTCGCGGGCAGAAGGACCCGGCGAATCAGCGCGAGATCGAGGTTCCGGTAGGACGGTCCCCTGACGGGATTTCGCGAGGCGGATCCCAGCACGAATGCTGGCGCGGTCTCGAAGGCGCTCGTATTGAACCACCGGCTGGGCGACCGTTCGTCGCCGGGCAGCTCGGGATCGCCAACCAGGTTCGGGCGCTGGATGCCGAAGCCGGCAAACGCGTTGTTGTTCGTCGCCTGGGTCACGGCGACTGGAAGGCCCGACTGCATGGTGAGTACTCCTGTCAACGTCCAGTCGTTGAACACCGCGCCCAGGACGCCTGCCGCCTGGCTCGACCGGTTCATCCCCCACGGCAGGTCCCATACGCCCGACGCGACAAACACGTGCGGGATATCCCCTGCCGAGTAGTCACGCTCGAGCGTGCGGTTGAAGGCATCGGCAGGCGATTGGGCATTCGACACCGGCCCGGTCAGGATGGACGCGTCGAACACGCTCGAGGCGTCGTCCTCGAGCGTCGACCGCGTGTAGCTGACGAGGTACGAGAGCCCCCGTGTGAAGCGCTGCTCCAGCTTCACATAGACGCCGTTGTAGATGGAGGTGCCGACGTTGTTCCGGTAGAAGGCGATTGAGGTGTGCTGGGGAAACGGCTTGAGCAGCTGGGCCCGTGTGATCGTCGGATCGCCAAGCGAAGACGAACGCGGAATGATGCCGAAGAAGGGGTTCGGGACTCGTTGCTGCAGTGAGGCCCCCAGCGCCAGCTGGTCAACAGTCAGCTGATTGATGTTCGCGTCCGGAATGCCAGCCCGTGTGATCTTGGATCCGACGTATGCGACTTCGACCGCGATGTTGGCGGCCAGCTCTTGCTGAACCGACGTGTTCCACTGCTGCACGTATCCCGAGCTGAGATCCTGGCTGACCGAGAACACGCCCTGTCCCAGACCGGCGTCAGGGGTGAGTGCAAGCGGCTCGACCGTCGGACCGTTCGCGAGGACGAACGCCGGTGTGATGTTGTCCAGCGTCCGTTGTGAGACGGTCTGGAGGAACGGAAACACCGGCGTCGTGAACGGCGTCGTGATTCCCGCCATTTCAATCCACACCAGCCCGTACCCGACCCGGGCGACCGTCTTGTCTGTCAGGAGCCCGGTGATCCCGAAACGCGGGCCGAAGTTGTTCTTGTGGAGCCGCCGGGCAGCGCGCGGGTTGCCATCCCGGCCCAGGTAGTCGAGCTGCTGGGTCTCGAAGTTGAAGACTGCGATCTGATCGTTTTCTTCCGTCGAAGGAAAGTTCAGCGTGTAGCGGAGTCCTGCGTTCACGGTGACGCGGTCCGAGATCAGCCAGGTGTCCTGGATGAAGTACTCCTGGAAGTGGGCCCGGTTCCGGATCTGCTCCTGCTGGAGGTCGATGGCGAATTCCTGCACCTGCCCGAGGAGAAAGCTCGCGATCGGCGTGCCGGTGTTGGCGGCCGTCGTGGCATTGGTCGGCTGATTCGTGAAGAGGTTCGTGAACGTGAAGCGCCCGGTCGGAGACGCCGGCTGGATGACGTTCAGCCGTTCCCAACGCAGGTCGGCGCCAACCTTCAGGGTATGGCGCCCTTTCAGCCACGTGAGCGAATCGGCGATCTGCGTGACGCTCGTCGCGAAATTCGACGCGGTGCTCTGCGGAGATCCGAGCTGTATGCCGCCGATGGTGAATGTCGGCAGCGTCTCGGGGAACTGCGCGTCCGACGGGATGCCCGGGAGGCCCAGCGCAACCAGAGGCGTGCCGTCAAGCTGCGCCGCGGTGCGGTCCACCGCTCGCCGCGTGTCGCCGATGCGCAGCTCGTTCACGACGTTGTTCGCCCCGATCCGCTGATACGACGACGCGAAGGACCAGGACGTGGTGTCTTGCGGCCCGAGTGTTCCGGTCGTGATGCCGCTGCCGTCGGGGAGCGGCGTCACCGGGATGAACTCCTCCTGGAACCGGGTCAGGCGACCGAACACGTGATCCCGGTTCGTCGCGAATCGATGGTCCAGCCTGACGCTGAACTGATCCTGATCGACCGTTTCGTCCGCCACACGGCGGTAGTTGTTCGCCGTCCCGGCGCTGGTGGGCTGCGGGAAGCGCGCGAGAAGCGCCAGGGCGACGGGATCCATGCGCCCAATCGGAATCACGTTGCCCGCAAACGGAGTCCGCGTGGCCGTTCCGCCCGGGCCCGTCACCGTCGTCGCCGGATCGTAGATGGTGGGCACTCGCGTGCCGATGGCTTCGGTGAAGATCCCGTCGCGCTGCAGCAGCGTCGGAACGGTCGAGATCGCAGTGCGCGCGATGGTCTGACGCTGGCCCTGGTAGTCGAAAAAGAAAAAGGTCCGATCGCGCCGCAACGGTCCGCCGACAACGCTGCCGAACTGGTTGCGGCGGAATTTCGGCCTGTCGGGGCTGGCCGAAGCGAAGAAGTTGCGCGCGTTCAGCGACTCGTGCCGGACGAACTCGAACGCGTTGCCCTGAAGCGTGTTCCCGCCGGACTTCGTGGTCAGGTTGACCACTCCGCCGTTGAAGCGCCCGAACTCGGCCGGCGGGCTGTTGCTCTCGATCTTGAACTCCTGAATCGCATCGACGTTCGGAAAGAAGGCGACCTGCCCGGGCTCTGGCTGCAGGACCGAAATCCCGTCGAACAGGTACTCGTTGGTGCGAGGGCGCCCGCCGTTGATGCGCGGCAGCGGAGCCGCGGGTGCCGGTGGCATCGCCACGCTGGGCGCCAGAGCCGCGAGCGAGATGAAGCTCCGACCATTGAGGGGCAGGTCGACGATCTTTCTGTTGTCGATGACCTGACCGAGACCCGATGTTTCGCTCCTCAGGAGCGGCGCATCGGCAGAGACCGTGAGCGCCTCGGTTAGACCGCTGAGATCCAACCGAAGATCCACGCGTACCGTCTCGCCGGTGGTGACGCGAATGCCTTCGCGGATCAGCGGGCGGAACCCGCGCAACTCCGCCCGAACCCGATAGGAACCTGGCGCGAGTCCTCCCACAAAGTAATACCCGCCCTGATCGGTGACGACCGAGCGGGACAAGTTGGTTTCGCCAGCAACGACGGTGACCGTGGCGCCGGGGAGCGCCGCCCCGGCCTGATCGACGAGACTGCCGGCCATCGCCCCGGCGCCAATCTGCGCCACGAGCCGGTCCTCCATGCCCATGGCGACGATCACCGATAGGAAGAGAGCGGTCCAACCGCGACCTGCGCGCATCCAATCTCCAGAGATCGCGCGTCACTTTATATCGTTCTGAGCCGTGATTCAAATCGACTCGAACCGATCTATACCGTTCACAACGATGTGCCTGGCGTGACGTCCACGATCAGGCACTGGGCCGTGATGAGCGCCTGGCCGTCGCACGCCCGTACAGCCCGTAGAGCACGAGACCAACCGCCGCCCCAAGCAGCGCCTGCCGCAGATCAGCCCAGGAACTCGTCGAAAGCAGCCACACGATCAGGCCCAATGCGAGCGCGGCCAAAAGCTCGCCCGCCGGCACGACGAACTGCGCCGGCTCGCCCCCGCGCCTGCGCCTGAGAATCGGCAGCGCGGCACATGTGATCAAGTAGGTCATCAGCCTGATGACCGTGCTCAGGGTCACGGCGGACACAAAGGTCCCTCCGAGCGACAATGCCAGCATCCCTCCGGCCGACAGAAGAATCGCGGCGTGGGGCGTTCCCAAGCGCGGGTGGGTCGCCGCCATCTGTGGAGGCAACTGGCCCCGCTCGGCCATCGCAAACAGGAGGCGGGGCGCCGAGAGCATGACCGCGTTCATCGTCCCCAGCACGGAGATCAGCGCGCCGGTCGACACAAGCACTGCCCCTGAGGGACCGAGCAGAAGACTGCCAACGTCGGCTAGTGGTCGCGAGGAGCTTGCAAGCCCCGGCAGGACACCGATGCACACCGCCTGGATCGCGACGTACAGAACACCCGTGATCGCGATCCCGACGAAAAGTGCATACGGAAGATCGCGTTGCGGGTTGGCGCTCTCGCCGGCCGTGATGACGGCGCTTTCGAATCCCGCAAACGCGAACACGAGAAGAAGGACCGATCCGGACAGGGCGTCGTAGTTCACGACAGCCGCCGGCGCAAAATTGCCCGGCTCAACGTGGGTGACGCCAACGACGACCAGCAGCACGAGTGGAGCGAGTTTTCCGATTGTGAACACGTTGCCGAACACCGACGCCAGCCGCACGCCGGCAATGTTCACCGTCGCGAGAGCCGCGATCACCAGGGCGATGAGGATGGCGCGGCCAGACCCGGACGCCACGGCGGGCAGAAAAAAGGCGAGGTAATCGACAAACAAATTGCAGAGCGCCGCAAAAGCCGTGAGACGTACGAGCCACGCCAGCCAGCCAACCTCGAATCCGACCAACTCCCCGAACGCCTCGCGCGCGTAGAGATACAGGCCCCCTGTATCCCTGAACCGGCTGCTCACCTCCGCGAAGCACGCGAGGATCAGCGAAACGAACAGGGCACATATCGCGTATGCCAGCAGGCTGTAAACGCCGCATAGCGCGTAGACGCGCGACGGCAGGCCGAAGATGCCAGCCCCGATTACCAGATTGAGCACGAGGGAGACGAGATCCCACTTGCGAATGTCGCGACGCAGCTGGCTCAAGCGCTCAGAGTGTATACTTCGCGCGACCAGCGGAACCACCCGGAGGGTGCGATGTGCGACCTTGGCCACGACCACCATCACGAAGGGTTCGGATTTCTCGTCGACGCTCCGCCGATTCGCAGGTTGATCGATGAGGTCCAACGGATCACCGACACCGTCGCAGACGACGTGGCGCGCGTGGCGAGCTTGAAGCCGGTGTTCGCCTCGCTGCTGGCCGCCGAGGGATGGCTTCCCGATTCGTGCGCACTACCGGATCAGAAGAGTCGGATGGGCGGCGGCATCGCGCAGTACGCACTCTACCGCGCGCCAGGCGGATCACTCTGCCTGTTCTCACTCGTAGTACCTGCAGGAGCCGCAACGCCCGTTCACGATCATCTCGCGTGGGGACTCGTCGGGATTTATCGAGGCAGGCAGGACGAGACGGTCTACCGACGTCTCGACGACGGCCGCGATCCTTCGCGGGCGCAGCTTGAAGTGACGAAGCGCCGCACGCTCGGGCGGGGCGAGTTCTACGAGCTTCTGCCGCCGGCCGACGACATCCACTTCGTGCAGACAATCTCCGACACGCCATCCATCTCCATTCACCTGCTCGCAAACGACACGGCGTGCATCTGGCGCCACCGGTTCGATCCCGCGTCGGGGAGGGTGACGCCGTTCCGCTCCGGCTACACCAACGCCCCGTGTCCGCCTGAGGATGCCACTTAGACCACGCTGCGCGGGCACCACCATGCCAGACGATCGTCTCTTCGAGGCGCATGATGAGCGCGCGGTTTCGCTCATCGCAGTGGTTGCTCGCGGGCCGTCTGCAGAAACAGAGATAATAGACACTGACAGATATGGACTCTCCCGAGCAACGGGTGGCGGGCATCGTGTCCCGGCTGAAGGATCTCCGTGGTGCGCTGTTGCCGATTCTGCACGCGGTCCAGGAAGAGCTCGGGTACGTCCCGGCGGCCGTTGTGCCAGTCATTGCGGACGGATTGAATCTGTCGCGCGCCGAGATTCACGGCGTCATCAGCTTCTATCACTACTTCCGTGACACGCCGCCGGGTCGCCACACAATTCATCTGTGTCGGGCCGAAGCCTGTCAGGCGATGAATGAGCGGGCGCTCGAACGGCACGCCAAGACCAGACTCGGGATCGATTTCCATCAGACCACGTCTGACGGCGCCTTCACCTTCGAGCCTGTATATTGCCTGGGTAACTGCGCGTGCGCGCCCTCGATGCTCGTGGACGGCGAGCTGTACGGACGAGTCACGCCGGAACGCTTCGACGAGATCACCACTGAATGGCAGCGCCGCCCATGACGATGCCGCCCATGTCGAAGACGCCGTTGACAGTCTGGATCCCGCGCGATGCGGCAGCGCTCTCGCTGGGCGCCGATCGCGTGGCCGAGGCCGTTGCGGCCGAAGCCGCGAGGCGCGGCATCGACATCCGGCTCGTGCGCAACGGCACGCGGGGCATGTGTTGGCTCGAGCCGCTCGTCGAAGTGGAAACACCCGCCGGCCGCACCGGTTACGGCCCGGTGACGCCGGCGGACGTGCCGACGCTCTTCGCGGCCGACTTCCTCCACGGCGGTGTGCATCCCCGGCTCGTTGGCCCTGTCGCGGCCATTCCGTACTTCCGGACCCAGGAGCGGCTCACCTTCGAACGTGTCGGCCTGACAGATCCCCTCAGCCTCGACGAGTATCTGGCGCACGGCGGATACCAGGGTCTGCAACGCGCGCTGACGATGGGATCAGCGGCCGTCGTTCAAGAGGTGGCCGACTCTGGCCTGCGCGGACGAGGCGGCGCGGCGTTCCCCACCGGCATCAAGTGGAAGACAGTGCTCGATGCGCCTGCCGATCAGAAGTTCGTTGCCTGCAATGCCGACGAAGGGGACTCGGGGACGTTCGCCGATCGCATGCTGATGGAGGGCGATCCCTTTACGCTCGTCGAAGGGATGACCATCGCGGCACTGGCCGTGGGGGCCACAGAGGGGTACATCTACCTGCGCGTCGAATATCCACACGCGCACCGCACCCTCCAGTCCGCCATTGACGCCGCCTACAGCCGCAATTACCTCGGGCGGGACATCCTGGGCAGCGGCAAAACCTTCGATCTCGAAGTGCGCCTGGGGGCGGGCGCGTACATCTGCGGCGAAGAGACGTCGATGCTCGAAAGCCTTGAGGGTAAGCGCGGCGAGGTCCGTCCCAGGCCGCCGTTGCCGGCTGTCAAAGGGCTGTTCGGCCAGCCGACCATCGTCAACAACGTGATCTCGCTCGCCAGCGTCCCCACCATCCTCCGTAACGGCAGCGCGTTCTACCGGGACTACGGCACGGGAAAGTCCCGGGGCACGCTGACTATTCAGCTTGGTGGCAACGTCAAACGCGGGGGGCTCATCGAAAGAGCATTCGGGATCACCGTTCGTGAGATTCTTTATGATTATGGGGAGGGCAGCGCTTCGGGACGGCCGATCCGAACGGTGCAGATCGGCGGGCCGCTCGGCGCCTACCTGCCGGAGTCGCAGTTTCATACGCCGCTCGACTACGAGGCGTTCAGTGCCATGGGCGCACTCGTCGGGCATGGAGGGATCGTCGCGTTCGACGATACCGTGGATATGTCCGAGATGGCCCGCTACGCGATGGAGTTCTGTGCGCTCGAGTCGTGCGGCAAGTGCACGCCGTGCCGAATCGGATCGACCAGGGGCGTCGAGGTCATCGATCGCGTGGTGCAGGGGGTCGACCGTGACGCCAACCTCGCGCTGCTCGACGACCTGTGCGACACACTGCTCAACGGCTCGTTGTGCGGCCTCGGGGGATTGACGCCGTACCCGGTGCAGAGTGCGCTCAAGTACTTTCGGGATGATTTTCTGAAGGCCTGAGCTATGTATTCACGAGACTACAGCGACTTCGGGACGCCGCCCGCTGATGACGGGCGACTGGTCACGCTCGAGATCGACGGACGGGCCGCGACGGTGCCCGAAGGGACCTCGATCATGCGCGCGGCCGCAACCCTCGGCAGGGAGATCCCCAAGCTCTGCGCAACGGATTCGCTGAAGGCGTTCGGTTCTTGCCGCCTCTGCCTCGTCGAAATCGACGGCCGGCGTGGCTTCCCGGCTTCCTGCACGACGCTGGTCAGCGATGGGATCAAGGTTCGGACCGAGAGCCCGAGGCTGACGGCACTCCGCCGCGGCGTCATGGAGCTGTATCTGTCGGATCATCCCCTCGACTGCGTCAGTTGTCCGGCCAACGGCCACTGCGAACTGCAGGACATGGCTGAAGCGCTCGACATCACTGAAACGCGGTACGGGTTGAAAGGCGCCAACCATCAGGGGCTGCCCAAGGACACGAGCAACCCCTACTTCACGTTCGATCAGACGATGTGCATCGCGTGCTCCCGATGCGTCCGGGCATGCGACGAGACACAAGGCACGTTCGCCCTCACAATCCAGGGCCGGGGATTCGCGTCGAAAGTGTCCGCCAGCCAGAACGAGCCGTTTCTGAACTCGGAATGCGTTTCGTGCGGCGCCTGTGTCGAGGCCTGCCCCACCGTCGCCTTGACCGAGAACTCGCTCATCACGCTCGGCGCCCCGGACCGCGTGGTGACAACAACTTGTGCGTACTGCGGGGTCGGCTGCTCGTTCAAGGCTGAAGTCAAGGGCAACGTCGTGGTCCGCATGGTTCCGAATCGAGACGGCCACGCCAACCACGGCCACTCGTGCGTGAAGGGCCGGTTCGCGTACGGCTACGCGACCCATCCCGATCGCATCACCGCGCCGATGATTCGCGCATCGACCGACGAACCCTGGCGCGAGGTCGGCTGGGACGAGGCCATCGGCCACGCGGCACGCGAGCTCCGCCGCATCCAGGCGAAGTACGGCCGCGACGCCATCGGTGGCATCACGTCCTCGCGCTGTACGAACGAAGAAACGTTTCTGGTTCAGAAGCTCGTGCGCGCCGCCTTCGGCAACAACAACGTCGACACCTGCGCGCGCGTCTGCCACTCGCCGACCGGGTACGGCCTCAAGAGCACGCTCGGCGAATCGGCTGGTACGCAGGCGTTCGACTCGGTCATGAAGGCTGACGTCGTCATCGTCGTGGGAGCCAATCCGACCGACGGGCACCCCGTGTTCGCCTCGCAGCTGAAGCGCCGATTGCGTCAGGGAGCCCAACTGATTGTGGCTGATCCCCGACAGACGGCTATCGTTCGTTCGCCGCACATTGAAGCCGCCTGTCACCTGCAGGTCCGCCCAGGAGCCAACGTCGCACTCTTCAACGCCATCGCGCACGTAGTCGTCACCGAAGGACTGACCCGCGAGGACTACGTCTCATCACGCTGTGAGATCGATTCGTATACGAAATGGAAGGCGTTTGTCGCCGAGCCGCGCAACTCACCCGAAGCGACGGCGTCGTTCACCGGTGTCGAGCCCGATCTCGTCCGGAAAGCGGCGCGTCTCTACGGCGGAGCCGGCAATGGCGCCATCTACTACGGCCTCGGGGTGACGGAGCACAGCCAGGGCTCGACCATGGTCATGGCCATCGCCAACCTGGCCATGGCGACCGGCAACCTCGGACGGGAAGGCGTCGGCGTCAACCCGCTGCGCGGGCAGAACAACGTGCAAGGGTCGTGCGACATGGGATCGTTTCCGCACGAGTTCAGTGGGTACCGGCACGTGTCGGATCCGGTGGTTCGCGGCGCGTTTGAAAGCGCATGGGGCGTACCGCTCTTGTCGGAACCGGGGCTCCGGATTCCAAATATGTTCGAGGCGGCTCTCGACGGCAGTTTCAAGGGCATGTATATCCAGGGGGAGGACCCGGCGCAGTCCGATCCCGATACGCAGCATGTGACGGCGGCACTCGCCTCGATGGAATGTGTTGTCGTTCAGGATCTCTTTCTGAACGAGACGGCGCAGTACGCCCACGTTTTCCTCCCGGGGTCGTCGTTCCTCGAGAAGGACGGGACGTTCATCAATGCCGAGCGTCGATGTTCCCGCGTGCGGAAGGTCATGGAACCCCGCGGTGGCTTCCAGGACTGGGAAGTGACGATGTTGCTGGCCAACGCACTGGGCTACCCCATGCGCTATCAGCACCCGTCGGAAATCATGGATGAGATCGCACGGCTGACGCCTACGTTCGCAGGCATTTCGTACGAGAAACTCGATCGTCTCGGCAGCATCCAGTGGCCATGCAACGAGAAAGCACCCGAGGGCACGCCCACGATGCACGTCGGCGAATTCGTGAGAGGGAAGGGTAAGTTCTTCGTGACGGAGTACGTGCCGACCGAGGAGCGTGCCACGCGCCGCTATCCGCTGCTGTTGACGACTGGCCGGAAGCTCACCCAATACAACGTCGGCTCCCAGACCCGCAGGACGTCAAACGTCGCCTGGGCGTCGGCAGACGTCGTCGAGATCCACCCGCACGACGCCGAGCTCCGCGGAATCCGGGACGGCGATCTCGTTGGCCTCACCAGCCGATCCGGCGAGATCGTGCTTCCGGCCGAGGTGACGGACCGTGTCCGGCCGGGCGTCGTGTACACGACGTTCCACTTCCCCGAGTCCGGCGCCAACGTCGTCACGACGGAGAACTCCGATTGGGCGACCAACTGTCCGGAGTACAAAGTGACGGCGGTCGAGGTGGTGAGGGTCAATCACGCCTCCGAGTGGCAGCGGCGTCACCGGGAATTCACCGAGCATCAGCTGTCGCTCCTCACAGGGCGTCAGCCGACGCACGCCTGACGCGGAGCCGGAGTGAGAATCGAGCGACTGGTCGCGATGGCCAACGACATCGGCGCGTTCTTCGACGCCGAACCGGACAAGGCGGAGGCGGCCAAGGGGGTCGCCAATCATCTCAAGCGGTTCTGGGACCCGCGCATGCGACGGCAACTCGTGGCGCACTATCGAGACGGAGGAGCGGGTCTCAGAGATGTGTCGCGCGCGGCGGTTGGATTGCTGGCCAGCGAGAAGTGACCTCGCCGTCTCATGTCTTCACAAACGCATGGCCCCGGCAGCGAGTCGTTTCGCAACGTTGACATCATCCGGGTGTGCGACGGGACGCGCGCGTCGGACATCGATCGGGCGGCAACCGAGGAGCCCCTCGAGATCCGCCTGCACGACCGCCCGTTCGCCGTGGTCATGCGAACGCCTGGCGCCGATCGCGAATTGGCGTCCGGATTTCTCCTCTCCGAGCGCGTACTTCGCACCCCAGACGACCTCGGCACGATTGAGCACTGCACCGACCCCGGGGCCGAGCATCCCGAGAATGTCATCAACGTCACGCTGACGGCCGCCGCCGCATCGACGCTCGATCGCGTGTTCGATGCCAGGAGGAACGTCACGACCAACGCGTCGTGTGGGATGTGCGGGCGGGTCACCATCGAGTCGCTTCGGGTGGACGGGCCGCAGATCGCAAGCCGCTGGACGATTTCCTCGTCGAGCATCGTTGCCATTCCCGATCGCCTTCGAGAAGCGCAAGTGGTGTTCGATCAGACGGGAGGATTGCACGCGGCGGGGTTGTTCACTCGCGATGGTCAGCTCGAAGCCATCGCCGAGGACGTCGGCCGTCACAACGCCGTCGACAAGGTCGTCGGGCGCATGCTGATGCAGGATCGGCTGCCGCTGACCGATCACCTGCTGTTCGTGAGCGGCCGCACGTCGTTCGAGATCGTTCAGAAGGCGTTTCTCGCGGGCATTCCCATCGTCGCGGCGGTGTCGGCGCCGTCGAGCCTGGCGATTGAGCTGGCCGAGGAGTGCGGCGTGACGCTGATCGGCTTTCTCCGCGGGCACAGCTTCAACCTCTATGCGTGCCCTGCCCGGATCGTCGCCTGAGGTTCACGAGGGAGGCAGAGGGGACCGGTCCGAACGCCAGCTAGGACCAGCCCGAGCACGCCCAGTAACATCGATGCCCGGTGAGGCTCACCGCGAGGTCTGCACCTTCCTGCGCCTCACGCGCAGTCGCGAACGTGCCCCCGCGATTCCCCAGGTTCATCATCTTCATGCCGCCGTAATCAACCGAGAAACGCGGGTCTTGTCCCTCGCCCCCCTGAACGATCAGCACTTTCATCGTGGCTTCGTGCGTTTTTTCCGAAACGGTCTTGGCGCCCATCGTCATTTCACTCAACACGTTCTCCCATAGTCTCCTGCATTACTCGCCAGGGATGCGGTCGTGCGGTCTGGCTGCGTCCGCCAGCGAGGCCCAGTTGTCCATGGTGAGGGCAGGCGGGCGGCCGACCGCTCGAACGTATCCTGCGAGCCGTGACAAGCGCCCGACAACCAGCGGATCGTCAACTTCGGTCGCGTTCCGCAGGTAGTCGAGCAGACTCGACTCGATCTCGTACCGGCCGCAGCGTGGACACTCCACGCGGAACTCCTCACGGTCGACCATCCGGCGAATTTCACCGCGGCGCTGGCAGAGCGGGCAGATCCACAGCTTCTTTCGAAGCTCCTGCCGAAGCTCCCTGCCCGCATCCTCGAGAGACCAGTCCGGCTCGATGAAAATCTCGAACCCGGGAAAGCGGGTATGTGGCAACTGATCTTCGAACCCCACCAACCAGGTTCCGTCGGCGAGTTCCTTGATTTCAAGCACTCGAACCGTGTCGGCAACGTTCAACTGCTGCAACGTCGCCGCCGTTAGGCGCTGCAGTTGTATGGCCTCGATCTTGATCACGTGCGATTACTTGCTCCGCCGGACCCGGATCCCGCTGCTCCGGCGCACGACGGCGTTCGGCTACGCCGTGCCCATGATGTCGTGCAGACGGAAATGATGCTTCCCGAGCTTGCCGCCGTAGTTCCCCGCGGTGATTTCGACGATGCCGGGACGGCAAGCGGCGTCGACGCCGACGCGCATGGCATTCTCCATCGAGGTTCGATCCAGACCATCGATGACGATCTCCATCACCGAGTTCACCTCTGGCGGGAGCTCCGTCTTCACGCCGTGCCGCCGCCGAATCGTCGGGCAGTACGCGTCGTTGGTGGATGCCGGCAGCTTCTTGTAGTTTCTCGCGCCCACCTTGCTGCCGGCGCGGACCATGCCTCCCGGAAACGGGAGAATGATGCCTCGCAGCTTCCGGATCGCCTCGACCGCCGCTTCGGCCGCTTCGAGGGTGACGTCGGCGTCCTTGCCGAGAATGAGGAAATTGCCGCCGCCGATACCCTTCTGGACACCGAACTTCTCCTCGATGAGGAACTCGCCTTCCATCACCGGAATCCGCCAGTAGCGGTGCCCGGCCAGCGACTTGCTCGACTGGTACTTGTCGCCGAAATGACGCATGTGCCCGCCGACAATGACGCGTTCGGGCGCGTCTGGCAGGCCGTCGAAGCACGCGGTCGTCGGGCAAGTCAGAATCGTCTGACCGAGTCGATCGAGCAGTCGGTGTGACAGGCCGTCCGCATCGAAGCCGAAGAGCAATGCCGAGGCGCCCGGTCGGCCGTCCGGCGTTTCGTCGGGCGTCAACTCCGCCTCGAGGGCCGCTTCGACCTTGCAGCCAATGACCGATGTTGCAAACCCGGTCATGGTCTGGACGGCCGTTCGAGCCCAGCCCGGCGTCTTGGCCGTCACGATTACACGTGAGGCGCGCATGTCGAACGCCTCGGCGAACGTGTCGACGATGCGGACGCCCCGCACCTCCCGTGCGACTCCGTTGTCGCTAGCAGCCGTCTCCATGTGTGTCGATCCGTCCTAAGAAGCTCTGGGGGTCCACACCAGGATCTCGCCCCGTCCGATCACTGACGTGTCTCCGGTATACCGCTGATACGAACCCTGCGCGGGATCGAACGGAATCGTGATGCCCAACGTCTTCAAGTGCTTCGCGTACAGCCCCATGAACGAGGGATTGTACGTCGACGCATACAAGAAGCTGGGAAGCATCGGGAGCGGTTTCAACGAAATGATCGTGCCCCGATTCATCCAGGCGCCTGTCCGGAGCTCGGCGCCGGCCTGGAGGATGATCGTGCCACCTTTCATTTCGAGCCCGGCAAAGTCCCGGACCATTCCGCCCATCACGATCGTTCCGCGCTTCATGCGCATGCCGATCTCGAGACCGCCGGTTCCCCCGATGATGATGGTGCCGTTCGTCATGCCACCGCGGCTCCCGCGATAGGCCGCACCCGCCTGGCCGCCGGCCCGGCCGGCGATGCGGATCAGGCCGCCGCTCATCTCCCCCCCGACCCAGTCCGACGCGTCGCCCGAGACGTCAATCGTGCCGCCCTTCATGTAGGCGCCCAGGTGCATGCCGGCATTGCCGACAATGCTGAGGCGTCCGCGCGTCATGCCTCGGCCCATCCAGCGGACCTTCCTGCCGTCGCCGTGCACCTCGATCTCGTCGGAGGCCTCACCCTCGATCGTGAAATAGTCGTCCAGGCGGGTGTGCTTTTTTCCGAGATAGACCGGAAGCGCGCCAATCTCGGCGTGCTTCAGCTTGACCATCACGTCGGGACAGATCGCTTCCGCTTCGAGCGGAACGAGGTCGATCGGTTCTTTCAGCCTCAGCGTAATCATTTCTTGTGCTCGGGCGCAGGTGCGGGCGCAGGCAGCGGCGGAAGCGGACGGACCGTTCCGGGCATCGGCTGACACTCCACGACTTCGTGTTTGTGCATCCGTTCCATGTCCGTTGGATAGTTCTCGAAGGACATGGTGTAGACCTTCTGGAATACCGGGCGGATGTAGTCCTCGATGTGGGGGTCGAACTGCGGGCGGGAAATGAACTCCCGTCCTTCGAAGATCTCCCGGACCTGGCCTTCCTCCACCACGACGTTGCCGCTCTTGAGCACGTACCGGGGATACGCGAACAGAACGCCGTTTTTGTCCGGCTTCTCCGGGTAGATCGTGATGTCGCCGTCGGCGCCGATGCCCAGATGTCCCTTGTTCGACAGTCCCAGCGCACGGGCCGGACCCGCAGACGTCAAGATGGCGATGTCGGAGAAGGTGTACTCCCGGTCGAGATCGGCCAGCGCGATGCGTTTCTGCGCCTCCACCGGGAGCTTCCGCACTTCGCCCTTGCGGAACTCGGCATCCATCAGCAGCCGGACGATCTCCGGGTACCGCCAGAAGCCACCACCGTTCGGATGGTCCGTCGTCAGATAGATGCGCCACGGGTCGGTAATCAGGAGCATCAGCTCCAGCCCAACGGCCCATTGCACAGCGTTCACGAGATGGTGATCGCTGTACACGTAGGGCACGATGCCACAGCCGGTCTCGTTTTCGACGTCGAGGTTGGCCCATTTGCGCCCGGTCAGCTCGTACAGCAGGTGCTGCCACGGCCCGTCAGCAGTAATCGTCACCGCGTCACCGAAGAGCACCGCGCCGACGTCGCACGTCAGGTTCTTGTGCTTGTTGAATTCTTCGGCGACCGCGACCGCCTCGGACTTCATCGACCCCCAGTCGTGGCCGCCGTAGGCATGAAACTGAAGATGCGCCAGGTGCGTGCGGTGTCCCTCGAGGATCTTCATCGTCTCGATCGTCGAGGTGACGTTGCCAGGGACACCGAGATTGTTCTGGTGCAGGTGCATCGGGTGAGGGAGCCCGATTTCTTCGACGATCTGCGCGAGTTGCACGATGATCTGCGCCGCCGTGATGCTCTTGTAGCCTTCGATCGGCTCGTGCAGCTGGCTCGCGTTCTTCCCCCACTTCCACGCGGCCACCCCGCCCGGGTTCACCGCCTTGATGCCGTAGGTCTTGGCGGACCAGATCAGCCAGGCGACGAGATGCTTGGCCCGCTCGAACTCCCCCGCCTCGAGCAGATCCATCATCAGCTCGTTGTTGGCCATCAGGAGCAGCGTGGACTTGTCCACGATGGGGATGTCGTGCATCTCCTCGTGGGTATGCTTGGCCGACAGCACAGGCACAGCCGCTTCGTTCACGGTCGTCCAGCCCATCCCCGCATAGAGGTAGCCAGTCGCGTAAGTCGTGGGGGTCATCCCGCCGATGCCGGAGCGCAGCTTCGGCGTGTGCATGAACTTCCGCGCGATGCGCTGGTTCTCTGGAACGAGTCCTCGGGCGAAGTTGAGCGCGCCGCCGGCGACGTGCGTATGCACGTCGACGCCGCCCGGAAAAATCACCATCCCGGTAGCGTCGATGACCTTGCTGCTGCCGTTGACCTCGGCGACGATGCGGCCGTTGTCATCAACGCAGATATCCTTGACGACGCCTTCGACACCGTTGGCGGGGTCGTAGACTTTGCCGCCCGTAATCCTCACCATGCGGTATTCACTCTCCCTCAGATGTGCACCGGTCATCCCAGACCCGGCCGACGTTCACAGCCATTCCCGCACGAACGTGATGGTGCGTGCGGCAGTCAAACCCGTCATCAAAATGGTCGATGGAAGAGTGACCTCGGCGCGCAAGAAAATGCCCCCGCCTCCTGGGTTGGCGGCGAGGGCATTATAAGGCTGGCGGCCGACGAAGAGCTTCCGTTCCGTTAGGCGATTTCCGCCATCTCCGCGGTCGCCGCAGGCGTCCATGCCGGTTTCTTGGCGATCGCCGCGATAATGAGGTTGACGATCTCCTCATCCGTGCGATACGGCGACTTGAGCGCCGGCCGCAGCGGCATCGGGATCTCGTCCATGCGATACGCCGTGCCAGGCGCGCTGACGCCGGACACCGCCACGGTAAAGTGCACGCGTGCCAGCTTGCTGGTGTGCGTCACCTTTGGATCGCACACGATCGTCGGCGTCCGCGTCAGATGGTCGAGCGCCGGCTGCGGCATCGTCGCACCCGGATCCGCCCCCAGCACGAACGTCGCGTCGTTGTCCCCACGGACGAGCACGTCAACCGTCGAAAACTCACCAGGGTTGAAACGAGGGTAGCCGCGACTCAGATTGATGCCGAACGGATAACCCGTCGTCCATCGCAGCACGACGTCGGCGCCCGTCACGTTGCCGTGGCCGCGCATTGGCATGCAGACGAACTTGGTGAACGCGTTCATCTCGGCAGCGAGGTTCAGGATGCCCGCGGAGTTCATGTGCTTGCCGCGCGTCATCGACAGGCCCATGCCGAAAAAGATGACGCCGAACTTGGCGCGCTTCATCCGATCGACGAGGTCCTGGAGCCTCTCGAGCGGGACGCCGATTTCAGCGGCGCGCGCCTCGTCGACGGGCTGACTCTTCATCAGCGCCCGTAACACCGTCCCGAGCTCGAAGTCCTTGCCCGGCTTGATCTGCAGGAAGATATCGGCTGCCTTCGACGTGGGCGTCTCGCGGATGTCCACGTTGACCATCGTTCGGCCCTTGCGTCCTTCAGGGATGAACTTCCCCTTCTGGGTGATGGTGTACTTGCTGAAGTGCCGCGGGTGGCATTCAGCGGGGTTACCGCCCCAGTAAATCATGAAGTCGCAACGGTTCTTGACTTCGCCTAACGTGCACGTGACCTTGCCACCCAACTGGGCGGCTATCTCTGTGGGGCCGTGTCAAAGCGAGGTGTGGCTGTCGACCACACCCCCTATCATTTCGGCCAGGGCCACCGCGGCGCGGGAGGCCTCGCACGTGACGTTGCTGAGCCCGTACACCAACGGCATGTTGGCGTTGTACAGGATGTCAGCCGCAACCTCCACAGCCTCTTCGACGGTCGCTTCTTTGCCGTCGATCAGCGCCTCGGGATAGTGGCGTTCCGCCGTGTGAAACTTGAAATGGGCTTCGCCAAGGCTGCAGGCGTTTCTAGCCTTGATGATCTTGTCGTGTTCGGTATGAAGCTCGATGTCGTCGCAGACGCAACCGCAGAAGGTGCACGTGGCGTACTTGACAATGTTCGAGCTGGGATTCAACCCAGTTGGCGCGACCGCGCTGACTGCGGACATTCACTCCCTCAGTTGACCCTACGCTTGCCTGTTACTACGCCGGCTGCTTGTCGCCCGTACCGGGCGACAGAAGAAACGTTCAACCAAGCTCCCGGCCGCGGAAGCTTCCGCGCGTGCGGCGGGGCTGGTACCGGCCCTCTTCGATCTCCGACCAAAACGAAACCTTCTCTTCCCGTAGAATTCCGAACCTGATGGCCTGCTCGTGGTCCAGCGTTGTGTCACGTTCGTCCATATGACCTGGTCTTCGCCCTTTCCTGGGCAGCCTGAAAGCTTAGAACTTCACCGTAATTATATCTTGTGTCTACCGTGCACCGTCCAACCCGGCTCAGGTCGTCGGAGGCGGGGCCGGCGCCGGGGGAGCTGGTAGCTGGACGAGCTCCACTTCGACTTCCCAACCCTTGGAAGTGGGCATGCCCGTTCCATCTGTCTGCTGTCCCATCAGGCGGCACGTCGGCGGCCCGTACGGCACGAAAATCATGCCCTCGGGCACTTTTCCCTCAACACACTTGAACGTGGCTTCGCCCCAGGGTGAGCGGACGAGAACAATACTTCCGGTCGGCACCCCTATTTCCTTCATGTCCGACGGGTGCATGTGCATCGTCCCCACTGTGGCTTGATAGTCTTCGCGATCTTTGCCTGAGCTGATTTGCTGGCCCTGCTTCGTCGTGCGGCCCGCGTTCATCAGGAACTTCTTCGTGCCTTCTTTAAGGGGCGTTCCGAGACTTTCCATCCACGACCTCTAAATTACTGAATACCAGGCAATTCGCGCCCAGAACGCCAAGCCTCGTGAAACTATTCACTTGCCCACGCGCTTCATCATAACACGTGTCAAGTTACCCGACAGCGGACCGTCCGAGGCCAGGGACGTCGCAACACAATCCAAATTATTGATTACTTCCGAACGGGGCAGGACCGTGCCTATTGGCTCCAAAACTTGCGCTACTGGCGTTCCAGAGACGTTACCGCGCCTTCAGGCGGACACCTGCGTTCCGCCCCTCAGGCCACCCATCGGCCGGACTTGAGCTGGGACGCAGCCTCTTCGTTTGGTCTAATGTAGAGCCCGATGGAAGTCCGCCTCTTTCCGAACCTGATGCGACCGGGCGTGGGTATGAAACCCCGGCGCGAAAGCACGCGTCCGTTCCTGCCTCAGCACTCTCGGCACTGCCCCGTTCTCGAGGCTGGCAGCGCGCTCGGTTTTCTTGTCTATCCCCCACTGGAGAAGATCGAGTCGTTTCACATCGCCTACCAAGGCGACGGACGCTACCAGCTGACGTACTTCCTGAACGCGCCCGACCGGCCGAGCGAGCCGATTTTTTCGCTCCTTCTCAAACTTCCCATGGGGAGCATCGGCATGGTGCGGGAAGAGATCACGTTCATGAGCAAGCAGCATCCAATCGATCCGGATATGGCGCTGCTGCTCGCGCGGACGTTCATCGTCCCCGAAGATCTCGGCACCCCGGCAGGCGGCGTCTCGCTTCGGGGCGCCACGAACTTTCAGACCCCGGCCGGTTGGGATACCGTCTACACACCCGTGTTCAACATGATCGAGCGGCCGAACGCGCCGATGCTCGTGATCCGCGTGGAAACGGACTGGTATCCGCACGAGAGCGAATTCCGCTACGTGCTGCAGCCGCGGGAAGGGATCGACTGCGCGCACAACATCCCCATCGGGCAGGTCTTCTTCGTTCCGCGCGAAGAGATCACCATGCGCGACTGCAGTGAGGAGGAGCTCGCCGCCATCACCCAGGCCCGGGAGAATTACTTCCGCGAGAAGGCCGTCACCAAGCAGACAACCGCCTACGGGCTCCAGTACAGCCCGCTCTACCTCCGGCAGAGCCGTTCGCACAAGACCTGACGATCGAAGTGCCGCTCAGGCGAGCGCGGCGGCGACATCCACCAGAATATCGTCCGACGCGGAGGGTGTCGCCGCACCGTTGACGAACAGGCGAACCGAATAGGTGCCCCTTACCGTCGCGGCGAACATCGGCAGCGGCATCTCTTCGCGGTCGGAGCCGGGCTCAGCGACGAACTTGAGATGCGCCGCCGGCAGCTGGTGTCCGCGCGGATCGACAATCTGCGCATCGCACGTCACGGTAGTCCGCTCGTCGCTGGTGAACTCGATGGCCAGCCTCCAATTCAGGACGGCAGGGAACGACTCCACGACGAGAATGCGGCTGATCGAGGTGGACGTCTCGTACTTAGTGCCGTCGGCGTGGCGCGCGCGCCCGATATCGAGGACGAGCATCTTGTCCACGCGGAACGCCATCCACGGCAGTCTAGGGTCGGGTTACACGCTTGTCAAAGCGAAAGGGACAAAAAAGCCCAGCTGTCGGCGCTGACAGCTGGGCTGTGCGGAACGGGGATCTTACTGCTGGTTGCCCTGGTCGTCGGTTTCAACGTCGCAGATTTCGGTGATGCAGACCGACGCGAGCGTGCGACCCATCGGCGGCGCCTCGAGGCCACTCTCGGTCATCAGCTTGCGGAGTAGGAGACCCGCTTCGGGATGCGCCACGGCTGATTGGACGCCAACTCGAACGAGCCCGTCGGCGTAATCGACCGGCTGCCAGGTGTGCACCGCAAGTCGGCCACCGGCATCGTTGCCAGTCATACCGTAGTCTCTCGTGTCGAGTTTCGCCCCGTGGTCGACGAGCATCTGGATGACCGCCGTCCGCCCTTTGTGGCCGGCCCCGTGCAACGCCGTCCGTCCGGTTTCCGCCTGGATGTTGGGATCCACGCCGAGATCCAGCAGCAGCTTGACCGCCTCCTCGTTGGCCTTCGGGGACCATTCGTAGGTCAACCCATCCACCCAGCCGATGCCCGCCGCTACCTGCAACGCGGTCACGTCGCCCACCGTGGGGATCTTCGGATCGGCACCATGGGCCAGCAGAAGATGCATGACTTCGAGATCGCTCGACTGCGACGCCCGCAGAAATGCCGTGGCCCCGTCTTCGTCGAGCCACTGGTTCGTAAAGACGGTCCGCGTCTCGGTGCTGTCCTTCATGCGGGCATTCACGTCGGCGCCCTTGTCCAGCAGCTTCTTGATGAAATCGAGGTGGTCCATGTCGCCTTTCCGAACGGGGTAGTCGCCACCCTCGATGTTGCGATTGTCCACGGCGAGATAGAGGGGCGTCCAGCCACCGGTGTTGGCCGTGTTGGGATCGGCGCCCTTGTCGAGCAGGAACGAACCCAGCTGATAGAACCGGTTCTGGGTCGCGACCAGCAGCGGGCTCCAGCCGTAGCCGGTGGTCTGATTGATGTCGGCGCCCGCGTCGAGGAGCGCCGTCACCGCCTCCTGGGAGTTCGCGCGGGCGGCGTAGGCGAGCGCCGTGAGGCCGCCGCCACTGCGGTCTTCTTCCTCACGACGAGGCGCCTGCTGCCGCGGCTGTGGTTGCGCTGCCGCTGGCGGCTGGCCCTGCCCGGCGACGGGCTGGGCGCCGCCGACTCGCTGGTCGGCGTCCCGCTCGTCCTTCGACGACAATCGCTCGACTTCCGCTCGCGTCGCCCCCGCCGCGGCCGCCTGAAGCGCCCTGTTGGACCTCCTGGGATCGTTCGCCTTCCCCAGATACGCCGTGCGCCCGCGAGGAGCGGGGTTCGATTTCATTGCGACGTCCGCCCCCCGTTCGACCAGCAGCTTGACGGTTGCCGCGTGGCCCTGATCGGCGGCCCACATCAACGCCGTCGTTCCGCGGAGACTCTCCTTCGCGTTGACGTTCGCGCCACGGTCCAGGAGCAGCTTCACGACAGCCGTGTTGCCGGTGCGCGAAGCCATCATCAGCGCCGTCTCTCCGCGCGGCATCCGCTCGTTGGCGTCAGCGCCTGCCTTCAGCAGGCTGTCAACGATGGCGGCGCTGCCGTTGAGGCAGGCGAGCGAGAGCGGCGTGGCTCCTTCGCTGTTGGCCGCGCTTGGATTCGCGCCGGCCTGAAGCAGCAGGTCTGTCAAGGCCGTGTCAGCCCGGTAGACCGCCCAGTGGAGCGCGGTCGCGCCGTCGGCCTGTTTTGCGTTCACGTCGGCCTTCTGGGCCAGCAGCGTCCGGGCAGCAGCCGCATCGCCGCGCATGACAGCGTCCGCCACCTCGCTGCCTGCGGCCGAAACGCCAGTGCCCAGGCTGGCCAACGACAACAACAATGCCACTGCACATCCTGCCGCGACGCGACCCATACGCATGCTCCTCATTCCACGTTAACCGGACCCGACGAGGTCCGAACTTGTTCAATCGTCTCTTGCTGCGGTTCGTCCTACTGTTGCTCCTGCTCCGGTTCTTCGACGTCGCAGATTTCCGTGATACAGACCGACGCCAACGTGCGACCCATGGGCGGGGCTTCGAGCCCGCGCTCGGCCATCAGCTTCCGGAGGAGCAGGCCCGCGTCCGGATGAGCGACGGCCGACTGGACGCCGACCCGCACGAGCCCGTCGGCGTAATCCACAGGCTGCCACGTGTGGATCGCAAAGCGCCCGCCCGCGTCGTTGCCGGTCATACCGAAGTCTTTGGTGTCGAGCTTCGCTCCGTGATCCACGAGCAACTGGATGACCGCCGTCCGCCCCTTGTGCCCGGCTCCGTGCAACGCCGTACGTCCGGTTTCAGCCTGAATATTCGGATCGACTCCGAGATCCAGCAGCAGTTTCACCGTTTCGAAATTGGCTTTTTCCGACCATTCGTACGTCAGGCCTTCCACCCAGCCGATTCCCGCCGCCACCTGCAGCGCCGTGACGTTGTTCACGGTCATGATTTTCGGATCGGCGCCGTGGGCAAGCAGCATCCGCATCACTTCCAGATCGCTCGATTGCGCCGCGCGCAGGAACGGCGTCGCGCCGTCCTCGTTCAGCCACATGCTGGTGAAGACGGTCCGCTTGTCGGTGTTGTCCTTGATGCGCGCGTTGACGTCGGCGTCCTTGTCGAGGAGCTTCATAATGAAGTCGAGGTGGTTCATATCGCCCTTGCGGGTGGGATAGTCGCCACCTTCGATGTTGCGGTTGTCGACCGCCAGGTACAGCGGCGTCCAGGCGCCGTTGTTCGCTTTGTTCGGATCCGCACCGTGGTCGAGCAGATAGGAGCCAAGCTGGTAGAAGCGGTTCTGCGTCGCCACCAGCAGCGGAGTCCAGCCGTACGCGCTGGCCTGGTTGATATCGACTCCTGCGGCGAGCAGCGCCTTCACGGTCTCGAGGGAGTTTGCCCGAGCGGCGAACGTCAGGGCCGTGAGGCCGCCGCCGGTCATCTCCTGTCGCCCGACCGGCGCGTCGTCGTCGACGGCGGCTGCGACGGCACGTCCTCCGGCTGCGGCCGGTGTTCCTCGCTGCGCCCCTGCCTGGGCGCCTGCGGCTGGCCGTTGAGGGGCATTACGCTCGTCCTTCGACGCCAACCGATCGATTTCCGCTTTTGATGCGCCGGCCGCGGCCGCCTGCAGCGCGCGGTTCGATCGCCTCGGATCGACCGACTTGCCGGGAGGCCCTCGCCTCGGGTTGGGAGCCGGATTCGACTTCGCATTCAGGTCGGCGCCGCGATCGATCAACAGCTGGACCGCCGCGGTGTGCCCCTGGTCGGCCGCCCACATCAGCGGGGTCGTTCCCCTCAAGGTTTCTTTCGCGTTGAGCTCGGCGCCACGATCGATCAGCACCTTCATCGCATCGGTATTTCCGGTGCGCGAGGCCATCATGAGCGGCGTTTCACCGCGCGGAAGCCGCTCGTTCGGATTCGCACCCGCTTTGAGCAGGCTGTCGACGACGGCCGCGTTTCCGTTGAGGCCGGCGAGCGCCAGAGGCGTGAACCCCTCGCTGTTAGCTACGTTCGGATTGGCGCCTGCCTGAAGAAGCATGTCCGCTGTCGAGACGTCGCCGCGATAAACCGCCCAGTGAAGGGCGGTGGCTCCGTCGGCCTGCGGCGCGTTGACGTCGGCCTTCTGCGCCAGCAGCGATCGTACGGCTGCGGCATCGCCGCGCATCATGGCGTCCGCAACCTGGCTGTCGGCCGCACCGAGCGTGGACACCGAAAGCAACAGGCCGAAGCCACAACTTCCGACGAGGCATCTCGTCCACATAAGGTCTCTCCAACGGGCGGCCGAACCCCGCAGGCTCGCGCTCGCGTTCCGGACGTTACTGCTGCTGATCAGATTCCTCGACGTCGCAGATTTCCGTGATGCAAATCGACGCCAGCGTGCGGCCCATCACGGGCGCCTCGAGCCCCCGCTCGGTCATCATCTTCCGCAGAAGGAGCCCGGCCTCGGGGTGCGCGACGGCCGACTGCACTCCGACGCGCACCAGACCGTCGGCGTAATCCACTGGCTGCCACGTGTGCACCGCGAAGCGCCCGCCAGCGTCGTTCCCGGTCATGCCGTAATCACGCGTGTCCAGCCTCGTACCATGATCCACCAGCATTTGAATGATGGCGGTCCGGCCCTTATGGGCGGCGCCATGCAACGCCGTACGACCGGTCTCGGCCTGAATGTTGGGATCGACGCCGAGATCGAGCAGGAGCCTCACCGCCTCGACATTGGCCTTCTCCGACCACTCGTACGTCAAGCCATCCACCCATCCAATGCCTGCCGCCACCTGGAGCGCCGTCACGTCACCAGCGGTCGCAATCTTCGGATCGGCGCCGTGAGCAAGGAGCAGCCGCATGACTTCCAGATCGCTCGACATGGATGCGCGAAGAAACGGCGTCGCGCCGTTTTCGTCCAGCCACTGATTGGTGAAGACAGTTCGACTCTCCGTGCTGTCCTTGAGACGGGCGTTCACGTCCGCGCCCTTGTCGATCAGCTTCTTGATGAAATCGAGGTGGTCCATGTCGCCCTTGCGAACGGGATAATCGCCACCCTCGATGTTCCGGTTGTCTACGGCCAGGTAGAGCGGCGTCCAGGCGCCGTTGTTCGCTCTGTTCGGATCGGCGCCGCGATCGAGCAGATACGACCCGAGCTGATAGAACCGGTTTTGCGTGGCGACCAGAAGTGCGGTCCAGCCGTATTCCGTTGTCTGGTTGATATCCACTCCGGCCTCGAGGAGCGCCTTGACGGTCTCGAGCGAGTTCGCGCGCGTGGCATACACCAGCGGCGTGAGGCCGCCGCCGTCGTTGGGGTCCGCCTGCTGGCGGAACGGCTGCTGTCCAGCCTGGAGATTTCGATCCTCGCGCACCGCGAGACGCGCCACCTCTTCGCGGGTAGCGCCGGCCGCGACAGCCTGGAGCGCACGGTTCTGTTTGCGCGGGTCGTTTGCCTTGCCGAGACGTGCCGGGGAGCGATCTCTCGGGGCCGGGTTCGAACGGACGCTCGCATCTGCTCCCCGTTCAACCAGCAGCTTGACCGCGCCGGCGTGTCCCTGATCGGCGGCCCACATGATCGCGGTCGTGCCACGCAAGGCTTCCCTGGCGCTGATGTCGGCGCCACGATCGAGCAGGAGCCTCACCGCCGCCACGTCGCCCGTACGGGAGGCCATCATGAGCGGCGTCTCCCCGCGAGGCAGTCGCTCGTTCGGATCCGCCCCCGCCTTCAGCACGCGTTCGATCAGCGCCGGGTTGCCGCTGAGCGCAGCGAGAGCGAGCGGCGTAAAGCCTTCACTGTTGGCGACCCTCGGGTTGGCGCCGGCCTGCAGGAGCAGGTCCGTCGTGACGACATCCTCGCGGTACACGGCCCAGTGCAGAGCAGTCGCGCCATCTGCCTGCTTCGCGTTCACGTCGGCCTTCTTCGCCAGCAGGTCGCGCACCGCGGCAGTGTCGCCGCGCATCACCGCATCGGCCACGTCGCTGCCGGCTGCACCGAGACTGCTCAGCGACAGCAGGAGAGCGATTGTGCAACTCCCAACGACGCGACCCATGGTGCCTCCCTGAACGTGAACGAGCCCGGGGCCACGAGGGGCCCAGAAATGCAGGAAGTCGAGAATCCATGTCGCCACAGACCCCCGACTCCTCAGACTCCGAATCTCAGAGATCTTCCAACCGTCCGGTACTGTCGCCGATGCTGTCCTGCTGGATGTCGAAGCGCTCGAGAATACTCAGCAGGAGGTTCCCGGTCGGTACGGTCTTGGTCGGGTAGAACAGAGCGCGGCCGCCCTTGAGCCGTCCGCTGGCCCCACCGACGAGGACGTGGGGTGAGTCCTCGTGACGATGCTGGTTCGAGTTGCCCATGTTGGTGCCATAGAGGACCAGGGAATGATCCAGGATGGTGCCGTCCCCATCCTGCGTCTTCGCCAGCTTCTGGACGAAGTGCGCCAGCATGGCGACGTGATAACGGTTCATCTTCGAGTACTCGTCGATCCGCTTCGGATCTTCGCCGTGGTGCGACCCGCCATGGAAGCCGACGGTCACGCCGCTGTCCGGGAAGTTGCGCGACGTGAGATCGCGGGCAAACAGCAGCGAGCCGACCCGCGTGATGTCTCCCTGAAACGCCAGCGCGAGCAGGTCGAACTGCAGCTTGATATGTTCGTCGAACGACTCGGGGACGCCGACCGGGACGGTGCTTTCGGCCGGCGCGTCCGTGGCCGCCTGCCGGGCAATCTGGAGCCGCCGCTCGATCTCCCGCACGTTCTGCGCATACTCGTCGAGTCGCGCGCGATCTGCGGCGCTGATGTTCGTCCGCAGCCGCGAGAGGCTTCCGCCAAGGGAGTCGAGGATGCTGCGGTCCTGTTCGCGACGGGCCGCCCGCTCTTCGGCGGTACTGCCATCCCCGAACATGCGTTCGAACGTGACCTGCGGGTTCAGCTCCATCGGCAGCGGCGTCGACGGCGTAGACCAGGAGATGCTGTTCGTGTAAGCGCAGCTGTAACCCTCGCCGCAGTTGCTCGAGTTCGCGCCGGGATCTTCCACCGCCAGCTGCATCGACGGCATCAGGGTGTCCTGACCGATCTTCTGCGCGATGAGCTGATCGATGGTGGTGCCGTTGAACACGTCCGCACCGGCTGTCCGCTTCGGCTTCTGCGCGGACATGAACGCCGACGCCACCCAGTGATCGGCCGGGCTCTGTCCGGGCGGCGCTTCGGCCGATCGGGCGTGCAGACCGTTGATGATGATCGTCTGGTTCTTGACCGGCTCCAGCGTCTGGTAGATGAACGGCAGCTCGTTCAAAGCCCCCGCAGGCGCCATGTGGTAACCAGGCGCCGCCCCATGCGGCACGAAACACCCGACGAAACGGGTCTTCGGGTTGGCCGCCGTCTGGGCCAGCATCGTGGCAGCGGGCACCATCGCGTCGAGCAGCGGCAGCGCCAACGTGACGCCGGTTCCACGAAGGAAGGTCCGGCGGGGAATATGCTTCTTCGAAATGAACATGTGATATCTCCCTCTCAGGCTCTCAGCGAGACGCCTGTTGTGTACCTTCCCCGAGCTTGGTGTTCATCTGGAACGCATCGCTCTTGACGATGCCCATCACGATCGACGAGAACCGATAGTTGCTCGCGCCGGCGTCTCGGACGATCGAGCGCACGAGCGGCATGTCCTGGTATTCGACGCCGCGGCCCAGCGCGTAAATCAGCATCTTTTCCGTCACCACGCGCACGTACTGATTCGAGTACCGGTGCAGCACCTCGCGCAGGCTGGCGACGCCGCTCACCTTGGTGCCGTCCACCAGAACGCCGGACGTGTCGATCGGGCTACCCTCGTCAAGCATCCGGTAGGTGCCGATGGCGTCGAAGTTCTCGAGGGTCAAGCCAATCGGCTCGAAAATCCGGTGGCACGACGCGCAGACCGGATTCCGTCGATGCTGCTCCATCCGCTGCCGCATCGTCGGCTCCTTGAGGTTGCCCGCGCCGTCGTCTTTCTTCTCGGTGATGGCCGGCACGTTCGGCGGCGGATCGGGCGGGCTGATGCCGAGGAAGGTCTGCAGGAACCACTTGCCTCGCGTGACGGGCGAGGTCCGCGCCGCCTGGGACGTGGTCGTCAGCAGCGAACCTTTCCCCAGCAGGCCGCGGCGCATGTCGAGGTCGGGACCCAGGGTCACGCGACGGAACTGCGGGCCATAGACGCTGGGGATCCCGTAATGCTTCGCCAGCCGCTCGTTGACGAAGGTGTAGTCGGCATCGATCAAGTCCATGATGCTGCGGTCTTCGTGCACGATGCTGTCGAAGAACAGCTCGACCTCGCGACGGAACGACTGCCGCAGGTTATCGTCGAAGTCCGGGTAGAAGTTCACCAGCGGATCGTTGGATTCCAGGGCGCGCACGTTCAGCCACTGGCCGGTGAAGTTGGTGACGAAGGACTGAGACTTCGGATCAGCGAGCATGCGTCGCACCTGCTGCTCGAGCACCGCCGGCTCTTTCAGTCGCCCCTGTGCCGCCACCGTCATCAGTTCGTCGTCCGGGATGCTGCTCCACAGGAAGAACGAGAGTCGAGAGGCCAGCGCGAGATCGTTGAGACGGTAGGTCCGACCCGGCGCCACATTGGCCGGCTCGACCTCACGCCGATAGATGAACTCGGGATCGGCCAGCAGGCGCCGCAGGGCGCGTTCGATACCCGAATCGAAATTGCCGCCTTCGCTCCGGCCCGCCAGATAGAACTCCATGAGCGTGCCGACATCCTGGGCGGTCGCCGGGCGACGGTAGGCGCGCTTGGCGAGGTTCGTCACAATCTGACGGGCGCAGGATTCTTCATCTCTCGCAGTGGTCGGTTTGCAGACGAAAATCTTGCGGCGGGTCGGCGTGTCTTCTGCGCCTTCCGGTTCATACGGGCCTTCGATCCGGACCCGTCCAACGTGCGGGTAGAACGTCATGCCCGGGAGCGAGCCGGTCTGAATGGTCGAACGGAGGAACTTGGAATTCAAGTCGTAGCCGGGGGCATAGTTGGTGGCCGCGAACGTCACGCCAACCGTGTGCAGCCCCGCCTTGACGTAGACCCAATTGGTGTCGGCACCGGCATGCACGGCGTTGCCGCGGGAGAGTTCGGAGTCCCAATCGAACCAGTGGACCAGCTCGCCGTCCACGGTGACCTTGAGCTGCTCTCCGGTCACCTCGCCGAAGGCGCCGCTGCCACCCATGTTGCCCTTGTTGATGGGGAACACCTGGAAAACGTAGTACGCGTCGGCCGGGAATTCGTGCTTGATGAGCATGCCACCGCGGGTGCCAAAGGGCAGGCCCTCGATGTGATAGTCCTGGCTGACGTCTTCAGGGGCGATGTAAACGGCCTGCGAGGCGGCCGTCGTCGAGCCGATGGCCAGCCTGCTGATCTTGCCTGCCGCCGAGAGGTACGCTTCCATCAGCGCCGGCGACATGCGCAACGCGCCCGCGATATTGTCGAAACCCGACGTGGAGTCGTCGGAGGGCAGGAACTTCGTGGCGTCCACTTCGAGTGCGAGCAGATCCCGAATCACGTTCGCGTACTCCGCCCGATTGAGGCGATGGACACCTGGGGGCGGCAGATGCGTCGTCGCCTGCGAATCGACCTGCTTTTCCATCCAGGCGATCAGACCTTCGAGCGTCGCGCCATCAGGTCGAGGCATGCCGTTGGGCGGCATCATGCCCGCCCGCAATTTACGGATGACCTTCTCCGCGACGTCCGGATGATCCGCCAGCCGGGACAGATCGAGCTGATCCAGCAGCAGGTTCGCCGTCTTCAGCTTCTGGTTGTGACAGGTCACACAGTACTGATCGACGAGGGCGCGCTGGCTCGCCAGCTCAGATGCTGACTGAGCGGGCGTGCTCGCAGCGGCACGTTGGGGAGCGGGAGTCTGACCGGAAACGAAGGCGACAGAAAGGGCGGCTAAGCACCCAGTGACAACTGCTCTCTTTAGCACGGAGCCCTCCGGTGGTGACGACGTTGCCCGGGTATAGTCCGCCGATGCCACAAATCTGGCGATATTGTGGTTTATTTCACAAAGTAAAACTGGTCACTTTTACTGTACTTCCGCGAAAAAGTCAAACATTTCGGTCGTTTTTCCCGTCTCATCCCTGAATCCGTTGGCTGCCGGCGCCGCCTTCCACGCCGCGCGGTGCGTTATGATGACCGGCCCGATGAGTCATCTCGGCATGAACCTACGCGCCTGGGGCCTGGCCGATCGATGCATCGAGCGTGCCGCGGCGCTGCGACTCGGCGTTCACACCCTCGGCAACGGTGCCCGGGTCCTCGACGCTGGCAGCCACGCACCCGGTGGCCTGGGCGCCGGGATCGCCCTCGCTGAGCTGTGCATGGGCGGCCTCGGGCAGATCGCGTTTGCCCCCGTCACCATCGGCGGCGACACGTGGCCCGGTGTGCACGTCTGGACCGATCACCCGGCCGTAGCCTGCATGGCGTCGCAGTACGCGGGCTGGGCCATCAACCCCGAAGGCTATTTTGCCATGGGCTCGGGGCCGTTGCGCGCCAGGGCGCGGGTCGAGAAAGAGCTCTTCGCCAAGCTCGCGTACGCGGAGGACGCGGCAAAGGGCGTCCTGGTCCTCGAAGGCCGGACGCTCCCCACCGAACAGGTGGCGTCGTGGGTCGCCGCCAAAGCGGGCATCGCACCTGACGCGATCACCTTTGCCGTGGCGCCCACCGCCAGCCTCGCGGGCGGGGTGCAGGTCGTCGCCCGGGTCCTCGAAACCGGTCTTCACAAGATGGAGACGCTGGGCTTCGACGTGACGCGCGTGGTCAGCGCGATGGGAACGGCACCGCTGCCCACGACGGCGCGGAGCGACATGCGGGCCATCGGCCGCACCAATGACTGCATTCTCTACGGCGGTCAGGCTCGTTACGTGGTCGGCGCGGAAGATGCCGAGCTCGCCGAGCTCGCCACGCGGCTGCCCGCGTCGGCTTCGAACGATTACGGCACGCCCTTCTACGACATCTTCAAGCGGTACGACAACGACTTCTATAAGATCGATCCAATGCTGTTCAGTCCGGCCGAGGTCTGGCTGACGAGCGCGACCAGCGGACGGACGTTCCATGCCGGACGTCTCGATCCCAAGGTGCTCACCGCGTCGCTCTTCGACTGACGACTCGAGTGCGGCAGCGCCTGACCAGAGCCGCGGCGCCTCGGGCTTCCCGGCTCCTTGCAGGTCGCAATGGATGCAGATGCAGGTCACGATCCTGAACGCAGGCACCGGTTGGCACACCGACGAGCTGTGTCGCGCGCTGATCGAACGCGGCCATGTCCCTCGTGTGCTGCCCTATGAGGGGCTGACGGCGCGCCTCGGCACCGAACCGCGCACGGTCCGGCGGCTCTCCGTTCAAACGACGGAACTCCTCGACGTCGATGCGGTGCTCGCCCGAATCATCCCGGCCGGCTCGCTCGAGCAGATGATTTACCGCGTCGATGCGCTTCACTGGATTGAAAAGCGTGGCGTGCCGGTGATCAACTCGGCCCGGGCGATCGAGCGCTCCGTAGACAAGTTCTATACGACGGCGCTTCTTCAGGAGGCCGGGCTTCCTACGCCGGAAACGACCGTGTGCGAGGGAGCCAGCGACGCGATGGCCGCACTGGAGACCATGGGGGACGCGATCGTCAAACCGCTTTTTGGATCCATGGGGCACGGCATGGTGCGGGTCACCGATCCCGACACCGCGTTTCGCGTCGTCCGCGCGCTGGAACAGCTGCACGTCGTTTACTACATTCAGCGGACGGTGGATCATGGGGGCCGCGACGTTCGCGTCTTCGTGCTGGGGGGACGCGTGCTAGGCGCGATCGAGCGCCTCGCGCCCGATGGCCAGTGGCGCACGAATGTGTCGCTCGGCGGCGCCGCTCGTCCCGTCGAGCTGCCCGCGGCGTGGGAGGAGATGGCGCTGCGGGCGGCGGCGGCGACGGGAGCCGAGTACGCCGGCGTGGATCTGCTGCCCTCGCGCGACGGAACGGTGTTCGTCCTCGAAGTGAACGGTATTCCGGGCTGGCAAGGGCTCAAGCAGGCTACGGGCATCGACGTCGCGGGCGCCATCGTGGACTATCTCGTGGAGCGCGTCCGGGCAGGACATCCGCTCGTCAAGCCGACGGCGGAGTTGCCGGCGTGAGCCTGCCGTCGGCCCTCCCGATCGCGCAGGAGGCGGTCGCCGCAGTGTTCGTGGCTGATGCAGCCCAACTGGCGTGCCTGCTGGAGGCGAGCGCGCCGAAGCCAGGGAATGTTTCGCCCGGACGCCATTTCGCCGACGCGCGGTACGAGGACTTTCTTGCCAGCGCGATCGCCATTCGCGAACCGCTGTCTCACGCTGGCGCGCGGCCGCTTGGCGTCACGATCCGGCTGGCTATCGAAGCCACGTCACGCTGGACACGGTCGAACACAAACCTCGGGATGGTGCTGCTGCTCGCGCCGATCGCACGAGCGACGCTCGTCGAAAACCGAACGTTCGTCCGTCCGGCAAAGGCCGGTCTCGAACGCGCCTCATTCACCATGCTTCGCGATGACCTGCGCCGCGTGCTCGAAACGACCACGGTAGACGATGCCCGGGAGACCTATGCGGCCATCCGCCTCGCCGCACCTGGCGGGCTCGGCCGGGCCGGCGTGCAGGACGTCGGCGACGATCCCACGATGACGCTGCTCGACGTCATGCGGCTCGCCGCCGACCGCGACGGGATCGCACGCGAATATGCGACGGCGTTCGACGTGACGTTCGAAATCGGGGTGCCCGCCCTGAGACGGGCGCGCGCAGAGGGGCTTTCCTGGGACGACGCGACCGTCGAAACTTTTTTGACGCTTCTGGCCGCCAACCCGGACACTCACGTGGCGCGTCGCGGCGGAACCGGGTTGGCGGCCGAGATCTCGCGGCGGGCGCGCACCGTTCTCGAGGCTGGTGGCGTCCGCTCCCCGGCGGGACGCCAGGCGATCGACGAAATGGACCGCGACCTGCGGGACGCGCACAACGTGGGAAATCCGGGTACGACGGCGGATTTGACCGCCGCCGCACTCTTCGGCGTCCTGCTCGACGGTGGTTGGGTGCCGCCCGAGGCCGGCATTGATGGAGGACCCGATGCAGCCTCGCGGTGAATTCCGCGTCTCGGTCACCAAAGACTATCTGGTCTTTGCCTCGGCCCATTTCATCACCTTTGCCGGCCACCGGTGCGAGGGCCTGCATGGGCACAACTACAGAGCCAGCGTGACCGTTGAGGGATCGCTCAACGACGAAGCGTGGTTCGTGTTCGATTTCGTCGAGCTGAAGCGTCTCATGCGCCGCCTGTGCGACCAGATCGATCACCTGGTGCTTCTGCCTCTGCAGAGCGACCGGGTCAGGGTGGACGAAGACGGTGACTTCGTGAACGTCGGGGTCGACGGCAAGCCGCGGTACGTCTTCCCGAAACGAGACTGCGCGTTGCTGCCGATTCCCAATACCACCGTCGAGATGCTGGCCCAGATGCTCACCGAACGTCTGCGCGCCGAGCTCGATTCGTCGGGAGTGCGCAACGTGACCGCGATTGAAATGGAGGTGGAGGAGAATTTCGGTCAGTCGGCCACCTATCGGCTGACGTTGGCCTGAGAGCGTTGGGCAGCCGTCACGTCGAACGCTGATAGACTTCCGTCCTGCAGCGCCGACGCCACGAGCGCACCATCGCAGCCCGCATCGGCGAGCCTTCGCAGATCCTCCGGCCCTCGCACTCCCCCACCAGCCAGCAGCGTCGGTCCAGGAGCAGCTTCGCGAACCCGCTCCACCAACGACAGATCGATGCCCACACCCGCACCGACGCGCGCCAGGTCGAGCACGATCACGTTCCCCACGCCAGAAGCTGCGGCGCGTGCCGCCAATTCCGGGGCAGGCTCGTCGGCAATCTCACCTGCGGAGTCCACGACGGGCTCGCCGTTCCGCACGTCCAGACTGAAAGCCACGCGGTCACCGCCAACGGCGGCGCAGATCCCTGCGAGCGCGTTGAACGATCGCAGCGTCTCGAGGCCGACGACGACGTACGACGCACCAAGGGCCCGGGCGGCGCGCGCACGATCGATTGTCGTGACGCCGGCATCCAGCCAGAGGGGCACGGCCAGCAGCGCCAAAGCGGGCACCGCCGACGTCTCTGCCTGCCCCCCGAGAATGGCGTCGAGATCGGCGACGTACAGCTCGCGAATCCCCAACTCATCGAGGTAGGCCCGTGCCAATGCGAGGGCGTCACCCGCGCGAATCTGCGTCCGACCGATGTGCCGCACGGGTCCGTACTCGGCGCGCCGTCCTCCGCGCGCCCGCACGGCCTGGCCGCCAAGCAGGTCCACGACTCCGATCACTCGCATCTCTCGCTCAATGGCGCAACGTCCGCCTGTCACCCTGGCGCAGCGTGACGAAGGTGCGGTCCAGATACTCGAGAAGGGGTACGACAATCCGCCGACTCGTCGAAAGGACCTGGCGCAGTTCGCTGACCGTGGCTGGCCCGTGCTCGCGGATGAACGTTCGAATCGTATCCGCGGCTTCTGCCACGGCCTGTCCTGACATCACCAGGTCGGCCGAGACCTCGACGACCTCGCCTGTATCGACCAGAAAGCGGAGCGCCCTCTGCGACACGGCGTCGGGCGCGAGCTCTCTGCGCGATGGGGGTTCGAGCGGCCTGGCTGTCAGCTGCTGCGTCAGCTTCGCGCCTGCCACACGCAGCGGCTCGGGCAGCGCAGGGCGGTGACCCGCCCGCCGCACGACTGAACCGACGCGCACGAATTCCCCCTCGCAGAGCGCGGCGATCAACGGGTCGAAGAGCTCCGGATACGGCAAGTCGGCATCGAAACGCGCATGCAAATCGGACAGTGATACACCCAGATGCTCGGGGTGGTCGCGGTGGGCAGACTCGACCGCTTCCTGCGCCCGCACCCGCAGCGCCTCCCACGCCGTCGCGTCGCATACGAAATCTCCTGCGATGACGACTACTCCCTCACGGGTCAGCCTGGCTGTGGCGTCAGCCACCTCCGCCGCGCTGAAGTGCGACTTCGCCAGCAGCTGCGTGCGCCGGACCGCACCGTCACGCGTCACGAACGCCGCCACGAGCTGACCAACGTCGCCGATCGAAGCCGACACGCGCTCGAGCCAGGGAAGGCGCGCCTTCGTCTTCAGCCCCTTCCGGTCGGCGTCGGCGTCAAGGACGAGTGCACCAGCCAGCGTGTGCTGTTCGGACCAGTCGCGCAGAGTGAAGCGATCACCGACGAAGGCGAACGCGGGCGCTTCCAACCGCAGCTGCCCGAGCGCGCATGTGCCGGCACCGACTTCCTTGCGGTCGAGCAGCACCAGTTGTGCGGGCACGTTGCCGCTGCCGTGATGCACGCGCAGGCGAAGTCCGTCCTTGATCGACCGCGACGCTCTGGGCGAGATTTCCACAAGCACGTCGAGGCACTCACTCGACCGACCGAGGTCGGCAAGTGTCACGACATCGCCCCGATGGACGTCCTCGATTGTATCGACGTCCGCCAGATTGAGTGCCGTGCGCGTACCCGGCCCGCTCGTCTCGACATCTTGCCCGTGCGACTGGATCCGGCGAATGCGGGTTGTCTTCCCTGAGGGCTGCAGCACCACTGATTGACCGCGGCGCAGCGTGCCTCCGAATAGAGTACCGGTCACGACCGTGCCGATGCCCGGCAGCGTAAAGACCCTGTCCACTGGAAGTCGCGGCTTACCGATATCGCGGGGCGTTGCCGTGGTGGCGAGTTGCTGCGACAGCGCCGCTCTCAACTCTGACAGTCCGCGACCGCCGATCACCGACGTCGGGACGATCGGTGCGTCGGCGAACGGGCTGTTGTGCAGCCGCTCACGGATCGTCGCAATCGCGTTCTGTTCGTCCGCCGTCAGATCGGCTTTGGTCAACGCGACGACGGCCTTTCGCACACCGAAATACGACAGGATCTGGAGGTGCTCTTCCGTCTGGGGCATCCACCCGTCGTCAGCCGCGACGACGATCAGCGCAAGATCGATCGATCCGACGCCGGCAACCATGTTCTTGACGAAGTCCTCGTGGCCCGGCACGTCGACGATTCCAAGGAGGAGCGACGAAGGCGACGAGTCAGGTGACGGCAGCTCGAGGTGCGCGAAGCCGAGATCGATCGTGATGCCGCGCGACTTCTCTTCAGGCAGCCGATCCGGGTCGGTTCCGGTCAGCGCTTTGACGAGGGCGCTCTTCCCATGGTCGACGTGCCCGGCAGTCGCGACGATGAAGTGCCGTCCCTCTGCCATGTTCAGGCACAGACCGCCCGGAGGGCGCGGATGACGTCCTGATCCTGTCGGGGGAAGATCGTGCGGAGATCGAGTTTGAGCGTCCCGCGCGCGAGATAACCGATCATCGGGGGTTCCTGTTGTCGCAGGCGAAGCGCCAACTCCTGCGGCTTCAGCGAGCGGTGCGCCAGATCAACAGTGACCGACGCGATCGAAGAGCGCGGCAGCGTGCCCCCGCCGAGCTGTGCCCGTCCCTCCCCGACCCGGGCGACGAGCGGAAGGCCGACGAGCGCGGCCACGATCGAAGCGGCTCGCACCCGCAGTTCGTCACAGCCGACATTCAGCATCTCCAGGACCGGCACGTCGCGCTCACCTCTCAGGTACTGGTCGATGGTGACCTGCAGACCTGACAGAATCAGCTTGTCACACCGCAGCGCTCGGAAGAGCGGCTCGCGTTTCAGCCCGGCCACGAGCTTCTGCCGTCCAGCGACGAGACCCGCCTGGGGGCCACCGAACAGCTTGTCGCCGCTGAAACAGACGAGATCGACCCCGCGCCGCAACGTCTCCGCCGGAGTGGGCTCATGCTCGAGCCCCGGTATGGTTCGCGTTTCGATCATCGCGCCGCTCCCGAGGTCTTCGACGAGCGGCACCCGCTTTTTTCGTGCCAGGTCGGCAATCTCCTCGGTTGGCGGAGATTCCACGAAGCCGTCCATGAAGAAATTGCTGCGGTGCACCTTGAGAATGAGCGCCGTCTGCCTCGTGATCGCCCGAGCGTAATCGCCCGCAGTCGTCTGGTTGGTCGTGCCGACTTCGCGCAGCCTGGCGCCGCTCGACTCGAGCACCTCAGGGATCCGAAAGCCTCCGCCGATCTGAACGAGCTCGCCTCGCGAGATGATCACCTCATTGGCGGTCGCCGTGCACAGGTGACGCAGAATGAGCACCAGCGCCGCGGCGTTGTTGTTGACCACCGTCGCCGACTCGGCCCCGCACAAGACCGCAAGGCCGCGTTCGACGTAGGCGGCGCGCCCGCTGCGTGATCCGTCGGACAGGCTGTACTCGAGATTGCTGTACTGGGCTCCGGCGGTCGAAATCGCGGCGATGGCGCGGGCGCCCAGGGGGGCCCGTCCAAGATTGGTGTGGACCAGGATGCCCGTCCCGTTTATCAACGCCTGAATTCTCGACGCGCGGAGGACCGCCAGCGTCGAGCGAACGCGCGCGATGATGTCCTCGGCATCGGGAATCGATTTCCCGGTGCGCAGCGTCTTGAGCTCCCGGCGAACGACATCGACCACGAGCGGACGAGGCGTGTCGATCTCGCCGAGGGACTGGAGGATCTTCTCCACGGCTGGAATGGCCCGGAGACGAGGCCGCCTGATCCGAGCCGCGGACCGTCGCTTGCCCAACACTCTCATGCGCGAGCCAGGATCCCTGCCGCGGCGGAACCGCGACGACGGGCGGCCTTCGCCCGCGATCGATGGCGGAAGCTGGCGGAGAGGGTAGGAATCGAACCTACCCCCCGACACAGAGTGTCGGGGCGACGATTTTGAAGACCGCGACGACCACCAGGCACGTATCACTCTCCGACATCAATACTAACTCTCCAGGGACGGCACCGGGGCGGACGACGGCGACCTGCCGTCACGGCGAGCGCGATCTGTAATAAGGCGATCTGTATTAGATTGTAGGCATGAACACGCGCCGGTTTTGAACCGAGGCGAGGCTCGAAGTCTTCGAGCCACTGATGACGGCGCCACCGTAGCGCGTGGGCATTCCATGCTGCGCCCCGTGGTCGCTGACGAGGTGTAGCATGAGCGTAGGGTCTGCCGGGTATTCCGCATCGTTGGAACGGATTTGCAGCGAAGTCGTCGCACCCGAAGCCTCCAGCGTGGATCAACGGGGCGCCTTCCCAGAACGATCTCTCAACGCGCTCGCCGGAGCGGGACTACTCGGGGCCGTCAGCTCACCCGAGGTCGGCGGCCTTGGCTTGGGGTTCCGCGGCGCGTCGAACATCGTGACCCGGTTGGCGCAGGATTGCGGCTCGACGGCGATGGTGGTCTGCATGCACTACTGCGGCACCGCCGTACTCGAAGCCCACGCTCCGCGCGACGTTCGTTCCGCCGCCGCGAGCGGTGAGCACCTGAGCACGCTCGCTTTCAGCGAGGCCGGCTCCCGCAGCCACTTCTGGGCTCCAGTGAGCACTGCGAAGCCGAGCGGCGACGGCATCGTTCTGGACGCACAGAAAAGCTGGGTGACCTCTGCCTCGAAAGCCACCAGTTACGTGTGGTCGTCAAGGCCCGTCGACTCGTCGAGCGGCTTGAGCACCCTCTGGCTGGTCGATGCAAGCTCGCCCGGAATGAAGGTACAAGGTCCCTTCGATGGCCTCGGCCTGCGCGGCAACGACTCCGCGCCGGTAGTGGCGACCGGCGTCCGCGTGCGCCGCTCAGCCATGCTCGGCGACGATGGCAAGGGCTTCGACATCATGATGGGGACCGTGCTTCCGCTGTTCAACGTGCTCAACGCCGCCTGCTCGGTCGGGCTGATGGAAGCAGCCGTGCAGCGGACGGCGCAGCACGCCAGCGGAACCCGCTACGCTCATCTCGACTCCACGTTAGCCGACCTCCCGACCATCCGCAGCTACATCGCGCGCATGCGTATCACAACGGATATGGCGCGAACTCTACTGGACGACACCGTGTCCGCCCTGGAATCGGGACGAGCCGATGCCATGCTTCGTGTGCTGTCATGCAAGGCGGCGGCGGGCGAGTCTGCCACAGACGTGGTGGAGACGGCGATGCGGGTCTGTGGTGGCGCGGCGTACCGGAAGGACCTCGCGGTGGAACGCTATTTCCGCGACGCGCACGCCGCGGGAGTCATGGGACCGACCACGGACGTCCTGTATGACTTCATCGGCAAGGCCGTCTGCGGGATGAACCTGTTCTGAACTGCATTTGCAGCATAAGGCAAAGTGACATGAGCGTTTCGCATCCGTTGACGCTGGGCGCGGTCGCTTACGATCAGAAGGTCGTGACGATCTGGGACGGCTTCCAGCAGTATTTCCACAGCCGCGGTCTCGATTTCGATTACGTGCTGTACACGAACTACGAACGACTGGTCCAGGCGCAGATCCTGGTACAGATCGACGTCGCCTGGAATTCGCCCCTGGCGTGGCTCCAGGCGGACCGTGCGGCCCGATCGATCGGCCGCAGGGCCGAGGCCATCTGCATGCGCGACAGCGATCGCGATTTGACCTCGATTATCGTGGTCCGCTCCGACAGCCGTATCGAGTCTCTCGCGGATCTCCGAGGCAAGAACGTAGCGGTGGGAGCCGGTGACTCGCCGCAGGCGACGTTGATCCCTTTGAACTTTCTGGCAGACAACGGCCTCGTCCCACGCGAGGACTTCGCCGTCATCCCCTTCGACAAGCTTCTGGGCAAGCATGGCGATCACATCGGGGGCGAGCGCGACGCGATTGCCGCCCTCCTGAGCGGGGTGGCACACGCTGCATGCATCCTCGACGCCAATCTGTTGACGTTCGGGCGTGAAGGCACGCTCCCCTCCGGGTCCACGCGCGTGCTCGCCCAGACACCGACCTACGATCACTGCAATTTCACGATCCTCGACGGCGCCCCGGCCGAGCCGGTCGCACGTTTCCGAGAGTTGCTGCTGGGGATGTCCTATTCGGATCCCGCCGTTCGCCCTCTCCTGGATCTCGAGGGGCTCAAACGCTGGCTGCCCGGCCGAACCGAGGGGTATGGACAATTGACGGCAGCAGTGGACCGATTCGACACGATCGGAGGCTTCGTCCGGCAGCTTGCAGGTCAATGGAGGTAAATCTCGGAGGGCTGGGGTTCCCCGAGGGCGGCTATCTGCTGGTCAAGCGCGCCTTGAAGACGGCGCCGGAGGGACAGGAGATCAGCGTGACCGGCACGGCTCCGGACCTGGCGGTTCATCTGCGGGCATGGTGCCGCTCCGAAGGCCACCAGTTCGAGTGGCTCGCGGGCGTCGGGCACGCAACCGTGCGCAGCGGCGGCGCCGCGCACAGCCGCTGGACCGGCGCGGAACGGGCGGCTAGCGGCCACGGTTCCACAGCAAACGACGTCGCGGATCACCCCCGACAGACCTGGGGCCTTGCCGCCCGCGGCGCCCTCGTCGAGGCCGGCACACCCGCGTTCGACTTTCACCTGGTGGACAAGGTTGAAGTGTGGGCGGACGATGCGGCGTCGATTTACGCGCAGGCGGTGGCCGCGCAGTGGGATCCGGACAAGGCGATTCCCTGGCATACCCCATTCGAGCTCGCCGACGACATCGAGGACGCAGTCGTTCAAATCATGACGTTCCTCATCGAAAACGAAACGGCGGCGCTCATCATTCCCAGTCGCTTCATCGCCCAGCTCCATCCGCACTTCCGCGAGGTGATGCAGGTCCTGGCCATTCAGGCGGCGGACGAAGCTCGTCATGTCGAGGTCTTCACTCGACGGGCCCGGATGCACCGCCACGAGCTGGGTCTCTCGACGAGCGGCGGGCAGGCCTCGCTCAAGACCCTTCTGGATGAACCCGAGTTCGCCATCGCTTCGTTCTTGCTGTCGGTGCTTGGAGAGGGCACGTTCCTTTCTCTGCTGTGGTTCATCGAACGGTCGGCACCCGACCCCGTCACCGCCGCCGTGACCCGCCTCGCGGCGCAGGACGAGGCGCGCCATGTCGCGTTCGGTCTTGCTCACCTGAGCCAGCATCTACGCACCGACCCTGGTCTCCGACCCCGTCTCGCGGACGCGATCCATCGTCGACACGAAGCGCTTCGCCACACGGCAGGGCTCAATGCCGAAGTCTTCGACGCGCTGGTCCTGATGGCGGCGGGGTCGTGGGCGCCCGATGCGCTGGCTACTGGCCACCGAAAGGTCATGCAGCTCACTCGCGATATGGACGAAGGACGACGAAGGCGCCTCGAGAGATTAGGGTTCGACGAACACGACGCGGAAGCGTTGTCGGCCCTCCACACGCGCAATTTCATGTAGATGGCCATCGACATCGTCGTCAAGGTTGGCGGCGGCCTGCTCGCGCACCGCGGCGCCCTGGATACGACTCTCGCTGCCGTCGCAGCCGCTGCACAGACGCGAAACCTGCTCGTCGTGCCCGGAGGAGGACCGTTCGCCGACGCTGTTCGCCTGGTCGATCGACGTCTGCGGCTGACCAACGACGCGGCTCACTGGATGGCGATTCTGGCCATGGAGCAGTACGCACACCTCATCGCCGGAAGGTTGACGGGAGCGGTCCTCGTCACACAACCGTTGGAGAAGGTCGTTGGAGCCGCAGCAAACCACGGGTCGACACCTACCGGATCGGGCGCCCGGATTCCCGTGCTCGCGCCGTACGCGTGGCTGCGCGACGCCGATCCGTTGCCCCACAGCTGGGACGTGACGAGCGACAGCATCGCGGCATGGGTGGCCGGCCAGGTTGGGGCAGGTCAGCTGGTTCTCGTCAAGCCTCCAGGCGCTCCAGAAAACAACAGCGTGGACGCCTACTTCTGCCGGGTGCTGCCTGCGCACGTGAAGTCTACGGTTCTTCCCGTGGAGCGGATCGAGGCACTCGAGACGATTGTGATCGCGACGGAGTCCCGCTGAAGCCGGCCACTTCCACGCGTTGTCCGATGAGCGATGAGGAGTAACTTCCGGCTCAGCGCACGTACTGACCCGCTTCAGCCGAACCGCAGCACGCCCGCAGCACCGCCACCCGACTCACGGACACACGTCCGATCCGGCTCTTCTCGCACGCAGCGCCTCGTACGCCGGCAATGTCTGCGCCCGCGTCTCGCACAAAGGCGAGGTCGTCCGGGCCGAGCTTTCCCGCAAGGGCGACCAGCAGGCCGGCGTCATGGGCCTCGCCCACCCATTCCGCGAGGGCGTCTGCTGAAATCAGCCCGCGCAGACCCGGACCTGCTTTGTCCGCGGTGTCCAGCAGCAGTCCGCTCGCCCCCGCGCGCGCCGCGAGGTCGACGAACCGAGTGGCGGGCAGGCTACCCACCCGCTCGGCGTCAGCATAGGCGACCGCCACGACACCGGTCGCTCCAGATCGACCCGCCTGGGCGCCGCGCACCGCGGCGGCCGTCAAGGCCTCGACGCGTCGCGGGTCTGAAATGCCCGAGAATCCTATCTTGACGAGCGCCGCCCCCGCCGAACAGAACGCGACCGCCGCCCGTTCGGTGTCGGCTTCCCGAACGACATCGCCCAGGGCAGCGGTGACGAGGCGGAGACCGGCAACAGCGGCGTGAATCTCGCCAAAGACGTCAGCCGTCACCGGACCCAGTGGTCCAGCCAGCGGATTCTTGGCGTCGACGATATCCGCACCGCCCGCGAGCGCGGCCGATGCCTCGTGGGCGCTCGACACGCTAACCAGCAGACGCATGGCAGTTGGATAAGCGGGCATTGAAACCTAGGCAATCGAGACTCGAGGCGTTCCGCCCGTCACTTCTCCGATGATCGATGCGTGTGCAAAGCCTTCGGCTTGGAAGATCTGCAGCACCTCTGCCACCGTGTCGGGTGCACACGCGACCAGCAGGCCTCCGCTCGTTTGGGGATCGGTGAGTAGTGCGCGCTCGATATCACCGTAAGGTCCGAGGTCGACGCTGCTGCCGTAGCTGGTCCAGTTGCGCGCTGACCCGCCGGTGACGTGTCCTGCCGCAGCCAGTTCGCGTGCGTCGCTAAGCAGCGGGACGGAGTCCCAGCGCACGGTCGCACGCACCCCCGCGCCTCTGCACACCTCCAGCAGGTGACCGAGCAGTCCAAACCCGGTGACGTCGGTGAGTGCGTGGACGCCGGCTAGTCGCGCCAGCGCCACCCCGGGCGTATTCAGCTGGGTCGTGGTCCCAATCAGTTCCCGATACTGCGCATCGGTGATCTGTTCTTTCTTAATCGCGGCCCCATACACGCCCACTCCGATCGCCTTGCCGAGCACGAGCTTGTCACCCGGTTTCGCCTCGGCGTTGCGTTTGACGTGCCTGGGATCGACGACTCCGATCGCCACCAGCCCGTAAATCGGCTCGACCGAGTCGACGCTGTGTCCGCCAGCCACCGGGATCTTCGCGCGCCGACAGACCGATTCGCCCCCTTCGAGCACCCGTCGAACCGTGTCGAGCGGAAGCGTGGCGACCGGCATGGCCACGAGCGCGAGCGCGAAGAGCGGGCTCCCACCCATCGCATAGACATCCGAGATGGCATTGGTCGCGGCGATGGCGCCAAAGTCGAATGGATCGTCCACGATCGGCATGAAGAAATCGGTCGTGGCGACGATGGCCTGATGGTCGTTGATCTTGTACACCGCCGCGTCGTCGCTCGTCTCGATTCCGACGAGCAGCTCGGGCGGGACGATTCCCCGAGTCTTCGCAATGATTTGCTCGAGGACGGCAGGGGCGAGCTTGCAGCCACAGCCGCCTCCGTGAGAGAGGCTCGTGAGGCGCGTGACGGGTTCCATCTGATTGCGGATCATGGGGTTGGACACGCTCCGCCGACGATCATACAGTACGCGTTCATGACGACCGCAACCGCCATGCCTCTTTCGGGCCGCGCCGTGCTCGTAACCGGAGCCTCGAGCGGGATCGGTCGGGCGATTGCTCTGGCCGCTGCCCGTGCGGGGGCGGACGTGGCCATCACGTATCACGCGAACGAGCGCGGCGCCCAAGCCGTCAAAGAGGAAATCCGTTCGCACGGGCGAAGAACGCTCGCTCTCCATCTCGATCTCGCCGACGTGGAATCCATCCGCGCCGTCGGCCCCGCCGCACGCGACGGCCTCGGACGCCTCGATGCGTGGGTGAACAACGCGGGCGCCGACATTCTGACCGGCGCCGGCGCTCATCTCTCGAAGGTCGAAAAGATGGATCTCGTCCTCGCCGTGGATCTCCGAGGGACGATGCTGGCCTCGTGGTGTGCCGCGGAACTGCTCGGCGCACAGGAGCGAGGCGGCGTGATCATCAACATGAGCTGGGATCACGCCACGTTCGGCATGGAAGGCACCAACCCGCAGCTCTACGGCGCCGCGAAGGGAGGCGTGCTGACCTTCAGCAAGTGTCTCGCTCGGTCGGTGGCTCCACGGGTTCGCGTGAACATCCTGGCGCCGGGCTGGATTGCCACCTCGTTCGGGGAGGGTCTGGACGACAACGTGCGGCACGCCGTCGCGGACTCGACTCCTCTCAAGCGCTGGGGAACACCGGATGACGTGGCCGGCGCCGCTGTCTACCTTGCATCGCCGGCGGCGGAGTTTCTGACCGGCCAGACGATCATGGTGGGCGGAGGGATTGTCATGTAGGTCAATCGGGTAATTGGATAATCTGGTAATCGGGTAATTGATTGAGGCATGGAGGGTATGCTTCCGATCGCCCAATCAATCACCAAATTACCCGATTACTCGATTACCCGATTCGAGGAGGCACTGGTGTCTGAGAAAGAGCCGACATTCGACGAAGGACAGATCGCCCAGAAGCTGCGCGATCTGCCAGGCTGGTTCTACGAGGATAAGTGGATTCGCCGCGTCTACAAAACCGACGGGTGGCCGACGACGTTGATGCTGGTCAACACAATCGGCTATCTCGCGGAAGCGGCGTACCATCATCCCGATCTGTCGGTGACCTGGGGACGAGTGACGGTCAAACTGTCCACCCACAGCGCCGGCGGCATCACCGACAAGGACTTCTCTCTCGCTCGAAAGATCGAGGAGGTCGTCCTCTGGCGGCCCGCTGCGGGCGAAGCGCTCACCGGCACGCCCAACAAGTTCGTCCGGAGCGGCGAGCCTCGTTCATGAGCGGACTTCGTTCCGGTGGCTAGAACGCCCGAGACGCCCACCGGGCCGACCGCGCCACCGGCCAGCGTGTCCGCCGGCGCGGAACCTTCGCGCGTGCTGTTCGTCACCGGGCGGCTCGCCGAACCGTCGCTTCGCCGCCTCCTCACTGAAATGGCGCCCCCATTCGCGTGCGACGTTGTCGTCTTGAAAATCACCGTCGCGGCGCTGATGACCACCACGTGGATCGCCGGCCATTTGCGGCGCGAGGACATACCGGAAGACACGAGTCTCGTCCTCCTTCCCGGCCTGTGCGAGGGTCAGACCGAAATGCTCGGCGAACAGCTCGGCGTCCCGGTCGCGAAGGGACCCAAGGACCTCCGCGAGATCCCTGGCTATTTCGGGCGGGCGGCGGCGGCGCGCGCCTACGGCGCGTGGGACATCGAAATCGTCGCGGAAATCAACAACGCTCCCAAGCTGACGCGCGCAGATGTTCTGGAGGCCGCGACGTACTTTCGGGACTCGGGCGCCGACCTCATCGACGTCGGCTGCACTCCGGGCCTCGCCTACCGCGAGCTCGGCGCTGTCGTCCGCGACCTGGTGGCCGCCGGCATGCGCGTCAGCGTCGACAGCTTCGATCCCGGCGAGATTCGCACCGCGGTGGCCGCAGGCGCCGAGCTGGTGCTGAGCGTCAACGGCTCGAACATCGACGTCGCGCGCGAACTCGTCGGCACCGGCGCGCGCGTGGTGGTCGTTCCCGACCTTGGCAGATCGCTCGACACGCTCGAGCCAAGCTTGGAAAGGCTTGCCGGCTGGTCGGTCCCGTATTTGATCGATCCGATCCTCGAGCCCATCGGCTTCGGCTTCATGGCGTCGCTCCAACGCTACGCCGAAGTTCGGCGACGATATCCTGAGGCGGAAATGCTCATGGGCATCGGCAATCTGACCGAGCTCACCGCGGCCGATTCGACCGGTCTGAACGCCATGATGATTGCGATCTGCCAGGAGCTCGGCATCCGCGCCGTGCTGACCACCGAGGTGATTCCGTGGGCGCGGGGTTCCGTTCGCGAGGTCGATGTCGCTCGGCGGCTCATGCATTACGCGGTCACCCAGCGGACCATCCCGAAAGGAATCGACGATCGGCTGGTCACCGTCAAGGATCCGGAGGTGTTGACCTATTCAGAAGACGAGCTGCGGACGCTTCAGGCGCAGATCACCGATCCGAACTTCCGCATCTTCGCCGATCGGGAGGGGATCACGGTCCTCAACAACGAGCGGTTCGTTCGCAGCACCGAACCGGCCCGGATCGCCGACATCTTCGCGCAGCTCGATGTGCACGAGCCGACGCACGCCTTCTATCTCGGCAAGGAGCTCGCGCGCGCGAGTCTCGCGGTGACGCTCGGTAAGACCTACCGCCAAGAGGGATCGTTGTCATGGGGATATCTCACGCCGCCGGATGACACAACGGCCGAGCGTGTGCGTCTGACACACGGGTTGAAGCGAGATCAGAGCGCGGTACCTCCGCCCTCCGAGCCGTAAGTCGTGGGCCATGAGTCGTGAGTCCTCTTCTGTCGTCGAGGAGTTGATACCTCCGCCGGATCCAGTTCGCTGTTGCGAGTTGCTTGCGACGCTTCCCTACCGGATCTTTCTGGACAGCGCGTCCAGGGGACCGCGCCTGGGACGCTACTCGTTTCTCATGGCCGATCCGGTCGCGATCGTCTTCAGCAAGGACAGCCGCACGGAATGCCTCGATCTCATCGAGGGCACGCGTCAAGGCGTCCCGGGCGACGCGCTCGACGCCGTTCGGCGGCTCCTGACGCCACATCTTGCCGACCCTGTGCCAGGCCTGCCGCCGTTTCAGGGTGGCGCGGCCGGATACCTCGCATATGACTGGGGACGCGCCCTCGAGCGGCTGCCCGCGCCCCGTCATCGAGATCTGGCGCTCCCCGACGTGGCGTTCGGCATTTACGATTGGACGCTGGCGTGGGATCACGATGAGGCACGCGCCTGGCTGTTCTCGAGCGGTCTGCCTGAAACCGCGCACGACGCCCGAGCCCAACGCGCCGCGGCCCGCGCGGCCGCCGTCAGGGAATCGCTGAACGGCAGACCTCGACCGACCGAAGCCGGTGCCATCGCGAGCGCCGGGTTGTCGCTGCCACGACGGCCACCGCCCGCGCCATCCTATCCGGTGGACGGGGGCTGGTGGGACGCGCGTCTGGCGCTGCGGTCGTCGTTCACGCACCGCGGCTATCTCGACGCTGTCGCCCGCGTACGCGAGTACATCTTCGCCGGTGACATTTTTCAGGCGAATCTGTCGCAGCGTTTCGAAGCCGAGCTGGGCGAACCGACCTGGGATCTTTATCGACGCCTGCGCACCCGCAACCCGGCGCCGTTCGCGGCCTATCTCGACTATCCCGATGCGGTCGTGCTCAGCGCGTCGCCCGAACGCTTCCTGCACGTGGACGTGGCCGGCCACGTCGAGACCCGGCCGATCAAGGGCACGCGCCCCCGGGGCGTCGGACCGGAACACGATGCCGCACTCGGCCTGGCGCTCGCCGTGAGCGCCAAGGATCAGGCCGAGAACCTGATGATCGTCGATCTGATGCGGAACGATCTGTCGCGCGTCTGTGCGCCCGGCACGGTGAAGGTGGCCGAACTCTTCGGGCTCGAGCACTACGCCACGGTTCACCATCTGGTGTCCACCGTCGTCGGAGATCTGGCGCCGGGCGCCGATGCGCTCAGTTTGCTGCGGGCATCGTTCCCGGGGGGATCGATCACGGGCGCGCCCAAGGTTCGCGCGATGGAGATCATCACCGAGCTCGAGACTTCGGAACGAGGCGTGTACTGCGGCTCTATCGGATACTGGAGCCTCACCGGCGCCCTCGACAGCAGCATCGCGATCCGTACCGCCGTGGCGGTTGCGGGCCGGCTCTACTTCAGCGCGGGCGGCGGCATCGTGGCCGATTCCGATCCCGAGCTCGAGTATCGCGAGACGCTCGACAAGGCGCGCGGTATGATCGATGCGCTGGTGGCACCGGTACGACCGCATGATTCTCCTCATCGATAACTACGACTCGTTCGTGCACAACCTGGCAAGGTACGTCCGAGAACTCGGCGAGGACTCCCTGGTCCGGCGCAACGACCAGGTGACGCTCGACGAGATTCAGACGCTCGGGCCGAGCCACATCATCATTTCGCCCGGCCCCTGTTCGCCGGCCGAGGCTGGCATCTCGACCGAGCTCGTGCAACGGTTCGGCCCGTCGATCCCCATCCTGGGCGTCTGCCTGGGACACCAATGCATTGGCGCGGCCTATGGGGGGGACATCGTGCGGGCAGGCCGGCCGCGTCACGGCATGACTTCTCCCATAGCGCACGACGGCACGAGCGTATTCGACGGGCTGCCGTCGCCGTTCCGCGTGACGCGTTATCACTCGCTCGTGATCGCCCGCAACTCGCTGCCGTCCGAACTAAGGGTGACAGCCTCCGCCAGCGATGACGGGGAGATCATGGCCGTTGAGCACCGGACGTTCCCGGTGGTCGGTGTTCAGTTTCATCCGGAGTCGGCGGCAACCGAGTACGGTTACGCGATGCTCGACCGCTTTCTTCATGGAACCGGTTCCAGGGTGGCTGGCCTTCCGGCCGGTGCGGATGGAGGCGAGAGCGTGCACCGGACGCCGGACACCCCTCCACCATGGGGCTCGCGCTGGGAGGAAGCGGGCGACTCGTTCGTGCCGCCGCCGGTGGATTTGGTGCGATGAGGCTCCACGCCTCGGCCGTCCAGTGCGCACCCGCCCGCGCGGTTCGGCCGGTTCACCGCCGCTCGCATGTTCACCTGACCTGGCGGTCCAGCCATCCGTGATCGTCGAAACCATCGTCACGACCGTCGCCGGGGACGGTACGGTGAATTGCGCGCCGATGGGTGTCGAATGGGACGACGAGATCATCGTGATGAAGCCGTTTCTCGAGACCGCGACCTACCGGAACGTGATGGCCACTCGCGCAGCGGTCGTGAACCTGACCGATGACGTCCGCGTCTTCGCGCGGGCGGCCATCTCGAACCCGACGTATCTGACCACACCTGCCACCGTCGTGCGGGGAGTCGTTCTGGCAGACTGCTGTTCGTGGCGGGAGCTGAAGGTGAGGGCGATCGACAGCACTCCTCCGCGCTCGCGGATCGAGACCGAGGTTGCGTACCGGGGCACCCGTCGCGAATTCATCGGGTTCAATCGCGCGAGCCATGCCGTCCTCGAGGCGGCGATTTACGCGACGAGGCTGCACCTGCTGCCGCGCCCGTTCATCGAGAGCGAACTCGCGCGCCTGCAGGTCATTGTGGACAAGACGGCCGGACCTCACGAGATCGAGGCGATGGAGCTGCTGACACGGCACATCCGCGAGACGCCGATCGCCTCAGCCCCGGATCGCGCATGACCGGCACGGTGTTCGTCGAGGCTCCGGCCCGCCTCCACTTCGGGGTCCTCGATCTCCGCGGTTCGTTGGGACGGTGGTTCGGCGGTGTCGGCGCCGCCGCGCCAGAACCGACGCTTCTCGTCTCGGCATCGCCATCCGCACAGCTGGAAGTCACTGGTGAAGATGCCACTCGAGCCGCAGAATTCGCGCGCCAGTTCCTCGGCTACCACCGCATTTCAGGAGGCGCCTCCATCTGCGTGCATCGCGCGCTCCCTCGTCATTCGGGCCTCGGCTCCGGCACACAGCTGGCCCTCGCGGTCGCGCGAGGCCTCGCCGTGCTGCACAATCTCGACGCCGATGCTCAGGCTCTGGCGACCGCGACTGGACGCGCGCGGCGCTCGGCGATCGGCACCTGGACGTTCGCCGGCGGCGGCCTGGTGCTCGAGGGCGGACAACCTCGCGACGTCCGGGGCGTCGCCCCGTTGCTCGCGCGATTGCCCTTCCCGCCCTCGTGGCGGTGCATCGTCACCGTGCCCGCCGGGCCATCAGGCATCAGCGGCGATGAAGAAGCTGCGGCGTTTTCGCGGCTCCCCGCCCCGTCAGAACGCGACGTGGAAAAGGTTGCCCATCTCGTTCTCATGGCCCTGCTTCCCTCGCTCGTCGAGGCAGATCTCTTGAAGTTCGGGTCGGCCTTGACGGCAATCCAGCAGATCACCGGCGGGTGGTTCGAACGCGTTCAAGGGGGACCCTTCACGCCGGGCGCGAGCGCGGATCTGATACGAGCGATGAAGGAGTGGGGGGTGCCTGGTGTGGGCCAGAGCTCGTGGGGACCGGCTGTCTACGGCATCGTAGAGGGGCCCGACGCTGCAGCCAGCCTGGCGGCGCGGCTGCGACAGACAGTGGACCCTGGCGGGCAGGTGTTCGAGGGACCCTTTCGAACCGAAGGCGCACGCGTGTGGCTGGGCTCGAAATGACTCGAAGTAAGATGACCCGTCACGACTGGAGGCTGTTATGACACTCGGGGCACGAAGGGTGGCGATGGTTCTCGCGGTCGCCCTTGGATGCGGGGTCTGGAACGCGCACGCGCAGGGCAACATCGACTTCGCGAAGCTCGAACTGCAGACGGTGAAAGTGACCGACGGCCTCTACGTGCTGATGGGTGGCCCGGCGCAGGGCAACATCGCGGTGTCAATCGGTCCGGACGGCGTGTTTCTCGTCGATTCGATGTACGCGCAGATGCACGAGAAGATCGTGGCCGCCGTGAAGAAACTCAGCCCGCTTCCGATTCGCTACGTCGTCAACACGCATCTGCACGGCGATCACACGGCCGGCAATCCCGCGATGGCCAAGCTCGGCGCCATCGTCGTTTCTCACGAGAACATGCGCAAGCGCATGGCCGAAGCGCAGACTCCTCCGCCAGGAGGATCGCTGCCTCAGCTCACGTACAGCGATCGCCTGACACTGCATTTCAACGGCGAGGAGATCGAAATCTACCATCCGGCGCCGGCGCACACCGATGGCGACTCGATCATCTACTTCCGCAAGGCGAACGTCGTCCACGTGGGGGATATTCCCGCGTCGCTCCGCTATCCCAACATCGGGGTCAACGACGGCGGGACGGTAGATGGCATGATGGCGGCTGCGCGGGAACTCATGAAGATCGTGAGGCCCGACACCAAGATCATCCCCGGACATCTGGGTCCCATCGTGGGGTTCAAAGAGATTGAAGCTCAGCTCGCCATGTTCGCAGCCGTCCGCGATCGGGTTGCCGGCGCCATCAAAGCGGGTAAGTCGGAGGCCGAGGTCGTCGCGTCGAAGCCGACGAAGGATTTCGACGAAGGTCGCCTGGGCGGCGCCATCACGCCCGATCGATTCGTCTCGCTCGTCTACACGGACCTGTCGCGACGGATGAAGTGAGCGTGGCCGGTTACGCCACGGCTGTTTCTTCGATGGGCCTGGGCGCCGGCCTCAGCGGGCGGACCAGGAGCGTCAGCACGAATCCGACGGCGAGCAGTCCGGCCAGCACCTGCAGCGGCGTGTCGTAAATGTGGATTCGATCCGCACCCGGCGCCAGCGCGTTCCTGGCGTGATTTGACAGCTCGGTGATGATGAGCGGTCCCGTGACGGCGGCGGCGCTCCAGGACGTCAGCAGCGCGCCATGAATGGCCCCGACGTTGTCAGGCCCGAAGATGTCGGCCAGAAACGCGGGAATCGTCGCAAATCCTCCGCCGTACATGGTGAAGATGATGAAAAGACTGGCCTGAAAGAGCGCCCAGTTGCCGCTCGCAGCCAGGCTCGGAATGATGAGGAACAACACGAACTGGGCGACGAAGAACACCATGTAGGTGTTGCGCCGGCCGATGTAGTCCGACCCAGAGGCCCAGAGAAACCTGCCCGCTGCGTTGAAGACGCTGATCAGCGACACCACGGCGGCGGCTTGCAGCGGCGTGCGATTGAACATGTCCTGCATCATGGGCGATGCCTGCGCGAGAATCCCGATCCCCGCGGTCACGTTGATGAAAAGAATGCCCCAGAGCAGGTAGAACTGCGGCGTCTGGATCGCGTCGTTCCGGGTCACGCTGCGATCGGTCATCATCGCGGTCGTTGTCGGCCCGACCCATCCGGGCGGCTTCCAACCGGCCGGCGGACGTTCGAGCAGCCGAGATCCGACCAGCATGATGAACAGATACGTGGTCCCGAGCGCCATTACCGTGTTGGCCACGCCGATGCGGTCCATGAAGAACACGTTGAGATACCCGGCGATGAACGCCCCGCCTCCGAAGCCCATGATCGCCATGCCGGTCGCCATCCCACGGCGATCTGGGAACCATTTCACGAGCGTGCTGACCGGCGAGATGTATCCAAGCCCGCAGCCGATGCCACCGACGACTCCCATCCCGAGGAACACGAGCACGGGCTGACCGACCGCGAGGCCGGCTCCACCGAGGAGCAGACCGGTCCCGAAGAATATCGCCGCCGCCGTCGCCGCCGCACGCGGCCCCCGCCGCTCGACCCAGGGTCCACCGAACGCCGCGCTCAGCCCGAGCAGCACGAGCGCCGTCGTGAAGGTCGTGTACGGCGGGCTGAACCACCAGGGTTGGTCCGGAAACAGCGCGGCAATCGGGCGGTTGAACGTGCTCCATGCGTAGACCGAACCGATGCAGATGTGAACGAGGACGGCGCCGATCGGAATACGCCAGCGGTTGGGCGAGGGCATGAGTGGCTCTCGAGTTAGCGTTTCGCAAAGATCAGGATGTGCTGCCGCGGCAGCGACTCGTCCACCTGCGACAACGTGAAGCCCTCCGCCTCCACTTCCAGCTTCGCCTCGGCTACGCTCATCTTGTGATCTTCGCGAATCGGAATCGACCGGTCTTCTTTCCGATACTCGAGGAGCACGAGCCTGCCGTTCGGCTTGAGCGCCTCGCGAAGGTGTCGCAGCATCGTTTGCGGAGCCGAGAACTCGTGGTAGACATCGACCATCAGCTCGAGGTCGAGCGTGGCAGGTGAGAGTTGGGGGTCGGCGATCTGCCCCTGTACGAGCGTCACGTTCGTCAGATTGTCCCTTTTCAGACGAAGGTCCAGGAGTCGAAGCATCTCGGGCTGGATATCGACGGCGTACACCCTGCCGGACGGGCCGACACGGCGGGCCAGCCGCGTCGTAAAGTAACCGGAGCCTGCGCCGATGTCCGCGACAACGGAGCCCGGCTGAATCTTGAGCACGTCGAGCGCTCTATCCGGCTGCTCTTCCTCGATGCGCTCCGGGCGGTCGAGCCAGGCCGCTCCAGCGGCAGACATGACCTGCGCGTACCGGCGGCCACTGATCGGATGGACGTCGGCTGGCGCCTGCACGGCTGTCTGCTCCGCGATGGCGCTCAGACTGGCCGTCAGGGCCAGCACCGTCGCAAGGCCCAGAGGATGTCTGATGATTGTCACAACATGTTCCTCACATCCCGTTACTGTGGGAGACTTTGACCAACCCGTCGGGTATAAGTCAAGCTGCGCGGGCTACCGGTCACGGATCAAAGGAGGATGTCATGCCGAAATATCTGCTGCAGGTCTCGTATACGGCGGATGGCACCAAGGGTGTGCTGAAGGACGGCGGGTCGAAGCGGCGGGCTGCCGCCAGCGCCCTCGTCGAAAGCCTGGGAGGCAAGATCGACTGCTTCTACTTCGCGTTTGGCGAAACGGACGTCGTGGCAATTGTCGACATGCCCGACGGCGCTTCCGCCGCGGCGGCATCGCTGACCGTCGGCGCAAGTGGTGCCGCTACAAGCCGGCTCACCGTGCTGTTGACGCCGGAGGAAATCGACCAGGCAACCCGGAAGTCGGCCATGTATACCCCCCCGGGACGTTGACGGAGTATGCGCCGCGCGATTGCAGCCCTCGTCCTCGCTGCTGGACTCGCAGCCGCATCGGCGGCGCTCTATTCGAACGCCAACCTGGAAACCCTGGATCTCGACGATGCGGCCCGACGTGAAGCCCCCGGGGATTTCGTGCGGCTGACCGATGGCTACACGCATTACGAGATCGGCGGACCGGCGGCAGGGCCGCTCGTTGTCCTCGCCGCCGGCTTCAGCGTCCCCTATTACATCTGGGACCCGACGTTCAAGGCGCTGACCGACGCCGGCTTCCGCGTGCTCCGCTACGACTACTACGGCCGAGGGTACTCCGATCGGCCCGACGTGCCATACACACAGACGTTTTACGTCCGCCAGTTGACCGAGCTGCTCGCTGCGTTGAAGCTCTCGGAGCCGTTCGATCTCACCGGGCTCTCGCTCGGAGGCGCCATTGTGACCAGCTATGCGGACGCATCCCCGGACCGCGTGCGGTCGCTTATTTATGTTGATCCGTCCTTCAGGTCTCCAGGTCCGCCGCCGACGTCAGCGCCAGCCGTGTGGGACTTCTTCACCACAATCTTCACCGCGCCCCGATGGGCGGACGACCAGCTTGCCGACTTCGTGCATCCAGAGCGTTTCCCTGACTGGCCCTCCCGTTACCGCGTCCAGATGCGCTATCGCGGATTCAGACGAGCGAGGCTGTCAGAGTTGATGGCCAATGCCTCGGTCGATCAGCGGGAGGAGATCGAGCGGGTGGGGATGCACAAGCGGCGTGTGCTGGTGATTTGGGGCAAGCAGGACACGCAGGTGCCCGTTGAGGAGAGCGCCAAAATCCTGGAAGCGATGCCTCGCGCCCATCTCGTGACGTTCGACGACGCCGGTCACCTGCCGCAATGGGAGCAGCCGGAGCCGTTCAACAGAGCGATGATTGACTTTCTCCACGAGGTGAACGAGCTGCCGGCGTCATGAGGCGTGCCAGCACTCTGCTTGTGTTGTGCGTCCTCGCGTTGGCGTTGGCGTCAGCACCCTTCGACGCCGCGGCCCAAGGAGCGGGCGAAGCGACGGTCGAGCTCCGTTGGGCAGGCGACTCGGAGGGCGGCGCACCCTTCGTCGAGGCCAACCCGGCCCGCCCGGACGAGGTCGTCGGATTCGACGTGGACATCGCGGCGCTCTTGGCGCGCGGGCTGACGCGCACGCCGCGGTTCGTCCTGGTCGCGTTCGCGTCCATCGACCAGTCCGTGAATCGCGGCGACGCGGACATCGGTCTGAGCGGGCTCGAAGACACCCCGGCCCGCCGCAGCACTCTCGCCGTGACGATTCCCTACTATCAATTCCGGGAGGTGCTGACCGTCAGGGACGGCGATGCGGGGCGGTTCCGGACGCTCGCGGACCTGCGCGGCCGATCGGTGGCGACGCTCGGTGGAACGATCGCGTACGAGATCCTTCTGCGAGCCGAGCAGCAGTACGGGCTCCGCGCGATCTCGTACGACGACGACGTTCATCCATACAGCGATTTGCTGCTCGGTCGTGTCGATGCGGTGCTCCTCGACCAGGTGCTCGCCAACCGACGGCAACGGACGATGCCGGGGCTGACCACGCAGCCCGCGACCATCGCCATCGGCCACTACGTCGGCGTGCTCGCGGCGCGCGATGCGGCACTCCGGGACAGGGTGAACGACATTCTCCGCGACGCGATGCGCGACGGCTCGCTCGAGCGGATTTTTCGAAAATGGAACGTCTGGAACGAGGATCAGCCGGCCCTGTACGCGAAGCTCCTGGCCGGCGAAGAGCTTCCGCCGGTGATCGACGGGGGCGGCGATCCAAGTCATCCCTACGCGGGGACCGCACCGTTATCGGGCCGGGAGGCGGCACGGCTTTACTTCCCATCACTGCTTCGGGCGTCGGCCATCACGCTGCTGCTGTCGTGCCTCGCCATGGCGCTGGCCGTCGTCGGCGGCGTGGTCATTGCCACCGGACGCGTGTACGGCGGACGTCTACTGCGGACGGCTCTTCTGGCGTACGTGGAGCTGATGCGTGGGACGCCACTGCTGCTGCAGCTGTTCGTGCTCTATTACGGTATCGCCGCAGCGATTCAGCTGCCGGCGTTCACGGCCGCGCTGCTCGGGCTGGCGCTGAACTACGCGGCCTACGAAAGCGAGATTTATCGCTCGGCGCTCCAAGCCGTTCCGGTTGGGCAGCTTGAAGCAGCGCGGACGCTGGGGCTCAGTGAATCCCAGGTCCTGAGGTTCGTCCGCGGGCCGCAAGCGTTCCGTCTGGCGCTGGCACCGATGACCAACGACTTCGTGGCACTCCTCAAGGACTCCTCGCTCGTCTCCGTGTTGACGGTGATCGAGCTGACCAAGCAGACACAGATCTTCGCCACCAATCTCGGCAGCTGGGTGATCCCAGGCACGCTCTGCGCCGCGCTGTACCTCGCGATGTCGCTGCCCATCGCCGCCCTGGCGAGGCGGCTCGAAAATCGGTGGCACCCGTGAATGTTCTGCAGGTACAGGATGTCCGAATGTGCCGCGGCGATCGACATGTGCTCGACGGCGTGTCGTTCGCGGCCGATCGCGGCGAGCTCGTGGCCATCATGGGGCCATCCGGGGCGGGCAAAACGACGCTGCTTCGCGCCATCGCCGGCCTCGAGTCGTTTCAGGAAGGACGGATCGCGATCGACGAGGTGACGTTGACGGCAGGACGCCCTCGCGCCGCCACTCGTCAGGCCCTCTGCCGGAAAGTCGGGATGGTGTTCCAGTTTCACTGCCTCTTCGAGCACCTGACCGCGCTCGATAACATCTGCCTCGCTCCAATTCACGCGTATCGCATCCAGGGAATCGAGGCCGAACGACGCGCGCGCGAGCTCCTGCGGGCATTCGGCGTCGAGCACCGAGCGGCGGCGCTGCCACGCCACCTGTCGGGCGGCGAGGCGCAACGCGTCGCCATCGCGCGCGCGCTGGCGGTCGACCCCCCGCTTCTCCTGATGGACGAGCCCACAGCGTCGCTCGACACCGCGCGCCGGGCAGAGCTGGGCGGGCTCTTGCACGCGCTTATCAAGGAAGGCAAGACGCTCGTCATTGCGACCCACGACGAAGAATTCGCCGCCGCATGGGCGACGCGCGCGCTGCGCGTCGACGAAGGCCGCCTCAGTCCCGCGTCGCGATGACGCGCGCCGCCTCGCGGGCAATCGCGTCGTACCCAGCCGAGTCGGTATGCCAGTGATCGCCCTGCAGGTACACGCGGCCGAACGTTTCAATCGGCAAGTGCAAAGGTCGGCCGTCGGCAGACGCCGGCACTTCCACCCGTCTGATGTAGGGGACGTCGAGCCCTTCCCAACGCCCGGGCGCGCCGCTGTTCGTGTACACGTAGAAGACGCGGCTGCCCACTGCGAGATCCGCGGTGTGGCTCCACACCCCGTCTCCCGCCCTCTGGTCCCCATCGGTCCCGTCGTCGTGCATCGTCACAAGATTCGGAACGAACGCGCCGAGCTGCTGGTCCGCCCCTACAATCGACAGCCCTTTCGGCACGTCGGCTGAACCGCGATAAACGCGAAACACCACGGTCGTTTTGCCGGCCGCCGGGAAGGACGCCAGCGGAAGCTGTCCACCGCGATCGTCGAGTCCGAGCTGCGACTCGAGGTTGTGTTCGACGGCGCGACGCGCAGAGTCCAGAAGGGCTGCGCCGTCTACCAAAGGGACGTGAAGTTCGGCGGACAGCCGTTTGAGCACCGCTCGATACGGGCTGGCTTCCCAGAGCTCGTTGTCGATGAGCACGACGCGAGCGCCGTGCTCTCTGGACAACCGTATCATCTCGCGCACGTTCAGCTCGTAGTCTGTTGGCGACACACGCGTCCAGGCGTCCAGGGTTTCATAACGGGCGTCGCCCTCAGTGTCTTTGTCGGTTTCCGCCCGGATGTAGTCGGCGATCGGTTTCTCCCGGAAGGTCACAACCAGCGCCGCGTACTTCAGAAGTTTGTAGGTTTCCAGATCCCGCACCGCGGCGCCCAACGCGCCGATACTGCGAGACGCGATCGATGGATGCGCCCCGTCCTGACGGACGTCCTTGTCGCGGTAACCGGCCACCTGCGAATCGTTCATCCCGAAGCCGATCGCGATGATGTCCGGATCGAAATCGAGAACCTTCGTCCGCAGCAACCGTAGACCCTGAAAGGAGGAGTAGCCCAGAACACCGAAGTTCTGAACTTCGTACTCCAGGCCAGGCTGCATCTCTCTCAACCAGGCCTCGAGCCTGCTCGGATACGTCTGGTCCTCCGTCACCGGCATTCCGAATGTCCATGAATCGCCGATGCAGGCAATTCGCACCGTGGAGCCGGGATGAGTTCGCGTCATCGCGCTCCCGCGAAAGCCCTCTGAATTGAGGCGCACTTCCCACGTGGGGTTGCCGAGGAAAACCTCCGGTATTGATGGCAGGAAGCGGCGCAGCAGAGCTATCCGGTCACGCTCCTGCCACACGGGACTGAAGACATGGAGGTAGTCGACTCGGAAATCAGCCTTGCTCCGCCAGATGAGTGTCTCGTCTTCCTCCAGAATGTCCAGCGGATCGAGCCAGGGCGGCTGAGGCCCGTAGTTATCTCCGAACGCGTACGGCAGGGGCACGTACTGAACGAGCGAATTCCGCACCAAATACGCGCCACGCAGCGCGACTTCGGCCAGGACGAAGAAGACCAGAGTGGTGATGAAGCTTTTGGCTAGCGCCTTCAGGATAGTCAGAATTCCGGTTCAGGTAGTTTACCGGTGTTTAGGCGCTCCTGACCGGTGGTCGAATCTGGCACCGCCATAGCCAGCTCGGCGCAGCCACTGATGAGCAGAGCTGAGGCGAAATTCGGACTGACGTCGTAGGTCTCGCCGGGTCGAAATCGGCGGAAATCGAAGTCGCCAACGACTCCCGCATCCGGAAGCCGGATCAGACGAATGCGCACGTATGTCTCGATTCCTGACAGAAACGGCCGCGGCCGCCGCGTGCAAGTACACTTGCGACGCGTCAACGACTCTATTGCCCGTCAAGAAGCAATAACATTGCCGGGCGCCGTCAGGGCCCGGCGCTCGAAGCGCAAGAGAGCAACGGCTCCCAGTCCGACCGTCCATGCCACGTACTCGACGAGCAACCCGAAGAGAAGCAGCGTCCAGGCGAACGGGGAGATAAATGGTCCGCCGAAACCGACCAGACGGCTGAGAAGAACGGGAGAAAGAACGAGAACGACTCCGGCCGCGGCAATCAGGTAGGGATTTCGACTCTCCCAGCCGAACCGGCTCGTGATGAGCCGGCCGACATCGTAAACGACGGCCGAGAAACCGACCAGGAGGAGGAGCACGAAGGCCAGTAACGCGAACGGGATCAGCAGGAGAAGCGGGATGCCGATGATCGTGACGACCATTACGACGATGGTGACGCAAAGAGCCGGCACGAAGAGCAGCTGAATCAACAGACCCACGAGACCCGCCTTCACAGGCTGCTCGGCCGCGCGCTCACCGACCTGTTCGGCGTAGCCACGCGCAAAGACCAGGACGAGGGACACGAGAAAGCAAAGCACCGCGAGCCGGGCCATCGTCGAAACGAGCGCGAAGAACCTGTCCGCCATCGTGCCGAAAAACATCCCGGGCATGCCCCCCGTCGGCCACCGCCATCCGCCCGGGACGCCCATGCCGCCGAACCCGATTTCTTGAATTTCTCCCCGGACGCGAGCCGAAGGGTTCCGGCGAAGCACCCCCCCGACGACGACCGCATCGCCATCCACGTTGGCCTCGGGACCGAGATCCATGTTGCCGCCAATCGCCACCACATCGCCGTTGACCTCGCCGTTGACGTCAGCGCTGCCGCCGATGGCAACGACGTCGCCGTCGATGATCTCGCCCGCAGTCACCTGGACGCTGCCGCCGATGCGCACACGATCGGAGCTGCGCTCACCTCGTGGACGTGTGGGAGGTGTGGGGGCCGTCGGCGGCAGCGTCCAGG